>Ga0105046_10001157_pt1 | contig 39938 bp, 42 predicted proteins | sample MAT03_FD_78385 | JGI IMG/M metagenome (GOLD analysis project Ga0105046, IMG submission 78385) | Freshwater microbial communities from Lake Fryxell liftoff mats and glacier meltwater in Antarctica - MAT-03 (megahit assembly) | ecosystem: Environmental > Aquatic > Freshwater > Ice > Liftoff... | reverse complement strand
CGGTGAAGGCGCACGACGAGGAGAACTCGGCGAAGCAGGGTGATACGGTACGCGTCATGGAGACGCGACCGCTCTCGAAGACCAAGCGTTGGCGGGTCGTCGAGATCGTCGAGCGCGCGCGCTGATCGGAGGCGACGACAATGATCCAACAGGAATCGGTGGTAAAGGTCGCGGATAACTCAGGGGCCAAGAAAGCCCTTGTGATCCGCGTGCTGGGTGGCTCGGCCCGACGGTATGCCGGCCTTGGCGACAAGGTGATCGTGGCGGTCAAGGACGCGCTCCCGAATGGCACGGTGAAGAAGTCCGACGTGGCGAAGGCGGTCGTCGTGCGCACGGTCAAGGAGACCCGGCGCAAGGACGGCACCTACATCCGCTTCGACGAAAACGCCGTCGTGATCATCAACGACGCCGGAGAGCCGCGCGGCACGCGCATCTTCGGTCCAGTGGCGCGCGAACTTCGTGAAAAGAAGTACACGAAGATCGTTTCGCTGGCGCCTGAGGTGCTCTGACCATGCGCATTCTCAAGTACCGGAAGACGGAAGGCCAGAAGCTGCGGAAGCGGCATGCCGGGAACGCCGAACGGGTGATCACCAGGATCACCAAGGGCGACACCGTGCAGGTGATGCGCGGCAGCGACAAGGGGCAGACGGGCAAGGTGATGCGGGTATTCCTGAAGACGGGCCGCGTGCTCGTCGAAGGCATCAACATCGTCAAGCGCCACACGCGCGCGACGGGTCCGGAACAGCCGGGTGGCATCATCGAGAAGCCGGCGCCGGTGGCGCTGTCGAATGTGATGCTGATCGATCCGAAGACGGGCAAGGCGACGCGCATTCGGGCGCGCCTCGACACGGATGGCACGAAGGAGCGGGTAAGCGTCAAGAGCGGGGATGTCATCCCGCGCACGTTCCGCTGACCGCGAGGAGATAGAGAATGGCGACAAAGGAGAAGGGCGCGAAGGGTGGCAAGAACGCCGCCCCGGCGGGCAAGGGCGGCAAGAGTGCCTCCGGTGCCAAGGGCGGGAAGCAGACAGGGGCCAGCAAGAGCTCGAAGGGTGCGGAGAACAGCCGTCGCAACGCCGAAAAGGCAGCGCGTGGCCCGCACACCGGAGCGGAGCTGTCACCTCTGGCCCCGCGACTGAAGCGGTATTACGCGGAAACCGTGCGTGATCGTCTGGCGAAGCAGTTCAACCTCGCCAACGTGCACGAGATTCCGACGCTCGAGAAGATTGTGCTGAACTGCGGTGTGGGCGAAGCGATCAAGACACCGAAGGTGCTCGATTCGGTGTGTGAAGAGCTCGAACTCATCAGCGGCCAGAAGCCGATCCGTCGGAAGGCGAAGAAGTCGATCGCCAACTACGGGCTGCGTGAAGGGCAGGAGATCGGCGCCCAGGTCACCCTGCGCGGCGCCCGGATGTGGGAGTTCCTCGACCGGTTCGTGACCGTGTCGATCCCGCGTATCCGCGACTTCCGTGGCCTCGGCACGCGCGCCTTCGACGGCCGTGGCAACTACTCGCTCGGTGTCAAGGAACAGATGATCTTCCCGGAGATCAATTATGATATGGTTGAGCAGGTGCACGGCATGGACATCACGTTCGTGACGTCGTCCACCAAGGACGATCAGGCGCTGGCTCTGCTGCGTGAACTGGGGATGCCGTTCAAGGGCGAGTCTCCGAACATTCCCCCGCTGACCTGAGTTCGACACATGGCAAAGACGAGCAAAGTGGTCCGTAACGCCCAGCGCAAGGCGCTGATCGTGAAGTTTGCGGCGAAGCGGGCGGAGTTGAAGAAGGTGATCCTGGATCCGAAGACGAGCATGGATGCACGCGATGCAGCGTACGAGAAGCTGCGCAGCCTGCCCCGTGACTCTTCGGCGACGCGGTACCGCAACCGGTGCGAGCTGACCGGCCGGCCGCGTGGTTTTGTGCGCCAGTTCGGGCTGGGGCGCAACAAGTTCCGCGAGTTGGCCTTGAACGGCTTTCTCCCCGGTGTGACCAAGGCGAGCTGGTAAGTTCGGTTCGTCGCAGACATTTCACGTTTCCAGTCCTCACGTCTCGTCACTGATGGGACACGAAGGGCGCACAGGACCAAATTCATGAGCATGACAGATCCGGTCGCCGACATGCTGACACGATTGCGCAACGCCATTGGCGCGCGCCATCGTCGAGTCGACATGCCGTCGTCGAAGTTGAAGGTGCAGGTGGCGCGCATCCTGAAGGAATCGCATTACGTGACTGATTATCGCGTGATCGAGACCGAGGAAGGTCGCAAGGTGTTGCGCGTGATCCTGAAGTACGCCGCCGGCGGTCAGCCGGTCATTCGCGAATTGAAGCGCATTTCGACGCCGGGCCTGCGGAAGTACGTGGGCGTGACGGAGATTCCGCGTGTGCGTAACGGGTTGGGCATGGCCATTGTCAGTACCAGCAAGGGGCTGATGTCGGACCGTGAAGCGCGTCGCGCCAACACTGGTGGCGAGCTCCTCGCCATCGTGTACTAAGGAGAGATTGCGATGTCGCGAATTGGCAAGAAGCCGATCGACGTGCCGGCGGGCGTGACGGTGACGCTCGAGGGACGCCATGTGACGGTGACGGGTCCGCGCGGGACGCTGTCGCGTTCACTGCCGCCGATCGTCACGGTCAAGGTGGAAGGGGCGGTCGTCACGGTCGTTCGTCCGAACGATGAAACGGCCTCGAAGGCGATGCACGGCCTGACGCGGACGCTGGTCGCCAACATGGTCGACGGCGTGACGAAGGGGTTCCAGAAGAACCTCGAAATCATCGGCGTGGGTTACAAGGCGGAGAACAAGCCGTACGGCCTGTTGATGTCGCTGGGGTACAGTCATCAGATCGAGGTGAAGGCACCGGAAGGCGTCAAGTTGAACGCCCCGACGCCGACGTCGATCGTGATCGATGGCGCGAACAAGGAAGTCGTGGGTCAGATCGCCGCAGAAATTCGCAGCTTGCGTCCACCAGAGCCGTACAAGGGCAAGGGCGTCAAGTATCAGGGTGAAGTCGTCCGCCGGAAGGCGGGCAAGGCCGGGGGCAAGTAATGCCGAAGATGCGGATTCCGAAGACGCGCCAGGACCTGCGCGCCCGTCGTCACCTGCGCGTTCGCAAGAACGTGGCGGGCACGGCCGAACGGCCCCGGTTGGTGGTGTTCCGATCGCTGAAGCACATCACGGCGCAGATCGTGGACGACACAACGGGTCGCACCATGATGACGGTGACGGATATGAAGTTCGAAGGGAAGAAGAGCGAGAAGTCGGTGCTGGTCGGCAAGGCGATCGCCGAGAAGGCAAAGGCAGCGGGCGTGTCGAAGGTCGTCTTCGACCGTGCAGGCTACAAGTACCATGGCCGCGTGAAGGCGGTCGCCGATGGCGCCCGCGAAGGCGGCCTGGAGTTCTGATATGGCAGATCAGCCGAGTGTAGGTTCGACGTCGAGTGAGACGTCGCGTCCCGCAGGTCGCGGTCCGGGTGGCGGTGGTAGCGCCCGGAGTGGCGGCGGTGGCGGTGGACGTGGTGGGCCCGGCGGCGGTCGCGGTCGCGGCGGCCCGGGTGGTGGTCCTGGCGGTGGCCCCGGCGGTAATCGCGGTGGTCGCGATGGCGGTGGTCCCGGCGGCGGCGGCGGTGGTCGTGATGGCCGCGGTCGTGGTGGTGACAGCCGCGGCGGTGAGCGCGAGCAGTCCGACCTCGTCGAGAATGTGGTCGCGATCAATCGCGTGGCCAAGGTGGTGAAGGGTGGTCGTCGCTTCTCGTTCAACGCCCTCGTGGCTGTTGGCGATGGCAAGGGGAAGGTTGGCTACGCGACCGGCAAGGCGAACGAAGTGTCCGAAGCGGTCCGCAAGGCCGTCGAAGGCGCCAAGCGCAACATGGTCTCGGTGCCTCTCACCGGTGCGACGATTCCGCATGAAGTGATCGGCAAGCACGGCGCTGGCAAGGTGATGATGAAGCCGGCCGCTCCGGGAGCTGGCGTGATCGCCGGCGGTGCCGTCCGCGCAGTCTTTGAATGCGTTGGCATTCAGGACATTCTTACCAAGAGCCTCGGCAGCACGAACCCGCACAATCTGGTGCGTGCCGTGATGGCCGGTTTGGCTGAGCTGGTGACGGTTGACCAGATCGCGCGTGAGCGCGGCATCGAAGTCAGTTCGATCCAGTACCTGAGCCGTGCGAAGTCGAAGGAGGTTGCATAAATGCCGCGTACGTTTATCAAGAGCCCGACCAAGGGCCCGAAGCACACGCCGAAGACCATGCCGATGACGACCGGCAAGCTGCGCATCAAGCAGGTGCGCAGCGGGATCGGCAAGCCTGGAGTGCAGAAGGCGACGCTTGTGGCACTGGGCCTCAAGCATCATCAGGACGAGGTTGTCCAGCAGGACAGCCCCTCGTTGCGTGGGCAGATCAAGCGGGTGCGTCACCTGCTCGAAGTGACCCCGGTCACGGAGTAACGGAACCATGAGCGAGACCATCGAAAAGCTTGGCCTGCACAACCTGGTGCCGGCACCAGGGTCGCATCGCAACCGGAAGCGCATCGGTCGCGGCCCAGGCTCAGGCACAGGCAAGACGTCGGGCAAGGGTCACAAGGGTCAGAAGGCGCGCGCCGGCCATCACGGCCCGGGCGGCGGCAAGCCGCACTTCGAAGGCGGTCAGATGCCGCTCACGCGGCGTATTCCGAAGCGTGGCTTCACCAATCCGTTCAGCATCATCAACCAGATCGTTCGCCTGGACGAACTGGCCAAGATCAGCGGTATGGAAGTCACGACGGAGACGTTGCTGGCGGCGGGACTGGTGAATGTGAACAAGGGTCCGGCCAAGCTGCTCGGTAACGGCGAAGTCACCGGTGCATTCACAGTGCGTGGCGTGAAGGTCAGCGCCAGCGCCAAGGTGAAGATCGAGGCGGCCGGCGGTCGCATCGAGGAGTAGGGAATGGCACAGGCATCCGCGACGGATACCGTCGCGAATATCTATCGCACGCCGGAGCTCTGGCAGAAGATCGTCTTTACGTTCATCTGTCTCGTGCTCTACCGCGTCGGCTCGCACATCACCGCCCCGGGCGTGGATGTGCTGGCCGTCACGGCGTATTTCCAGAATCAGGGGAGCGGCGGCATTCTCGGCCTGTACGACCTGTTTTCCGGCGGTGGGCTGAGCCGGGCGACGGTGTTCGCGCTGGGGATCATGCCGTACATCTCTGCCTCCATCTTCGTGCAGATCGGCGGTGCGGTGCTGCCGCAGGTGGACAAGCTCCAGAAGGACGAAGAGGGTCGGAAGAAGCTGACGCAGTGGACGCGCTACGCCACCGTCGGTCTCGCCATCGTGCAGGGGTGGGGATTCGGGTTGTTCACCGAATCGCTGCCTGGTGCAGTGGCGGTACCCGGTTTCTGGTTCAAGGTGCAGATGGCGTTGTTCCTGACGACGGGTGCCATGTTCGTGATGTGGCTCGGTGAGCAGATCACGGAGCGTGGTCTCGGCAACGGCGCATCGCTGATCATCTTCTTCTCGATCGTCGAACGCTTCTGGCCTGGCATCTTCCAGACCTTCAGCTTCATGAGCAGCGGCGCCATCGGACCGCTGCAGATTCTGGTGCTGGGCGTCGTGATGCTCGCTGTGGTGGCGGGTGTTGTCGCGATCACGATGGCCGCACGCCGTATTCTGATTCAGATCCCGCAGCGTACCGTCAGCCGCGGGCGCATGCGTCAGGAGGCGCGCAACTTCATTCCGTTGCGACTGAACTCGGCTGGCGTGATGCCGATCATCTTCGCGCAGTCGGTGATCGTCGTGCCGAGCGCGATTGCGCAGTTCAGCGGGAACGAGAACCTGAAGGTCTTCTCGGAGTTGTTCTCGCCTGGAACCTGGCTGTACTTCCTTGTCAGCGCCGTACTGATTCTGTTCTTCACGTACTTCTACACCTCGATCATCTTCAATCCGATCGATCTGTCTGAGAACCTGAAGAAGCAGGGTGGTTTTGTGCCGGGCATCAAGCCGGGTGCGAAGACTGCCGAGTACATCGATCAGGTGGTGAGCCGCATCACGCTGCCGGGGGCACTGTTCCTGACCGCGATCGCATTGTTGCCGCAGCTGATCGCAAAGTGGATCAACGTGCCGTTCAGCTTTGGTGGCACGAGTCTGCTGATCGTCGTTGGCGTGGCACTGGATACGATGGCTCAGATGCAGCAGCATTTGTTGCTCCGTCAGTACGACGGCTTCATGAAGAAGGGCAAGGTTCGGTACCGCGGACGGCAGGCAACCGGCGGTCTCTGACCGCAGGTTGCAGTCAGCTCGCGCAGTTCGCGGTTCTCGGCCCAACTCACCGGTCAACCCCGCTCGCACATGGTTATCGTCCTCTTCGGCAAGCCCGGAGCGGGGAAAGGCACTCAGGCGCCGCGGCTTGCCGCGGCGCTTGGCGTTCCAATCCTCGCCACTGGTGAAGCCCTACGTGCCGCGCTTCGCGCTGGCACTCCGATGGGTCTGGCCGCGAAGGCCTTCATGGATCGCGGTGATCTGGTCGCCGACGATGTGATCCTCGGAATCATCAAGGAAGCGCTCGCGCAGCCGGCGTACACGAACGGGGCAATCCTCGATGGCGTCGTTCGCACCGTTCCACAGGCGCAGGGCCTCGAAGTGGTGCTCGGCGACTTGGACCGGTCGGTGGGCGCGGTGTTGGCCTTCGACCTGCCCGACGACGAGATCATCAGCCGGATCAGCGGCCGCCTGACGTGCGACAAGTGCAGCGCGCCGTTCACCGGGCGTACGCCGGGTGAGTCGTGCGACACCATCGGCTGCGTGAGCGGCCTGGGCGGGGGTGTGCTCGTACGCCGCAAGGACGATGAGCCCGAAGCGGTGAAGACGCGGCTCGACGCCTATCGCAAGTCCACCGAGCCGGTGCTGGCGTGGTATCAGCGGAACGGTACGCGCATCGCAACCATCGACGCCGTTGGTGCAATCGACGACATCACGGCGCGCGCGCGACTCGCACTCGGGCTGTGATCCAGCTCAAGTCGGCGCGTGAGATCGACACCATGGCGCGCGGTGGTCGCATTCTGGCGGCCACGCACGACGTCGTAAAGGCAGCGACACGCCCCGGGGTCAGCACGCAGCGGCTCGATGAACTGGCCGAGGAGTTCATCCGCAGCCATGACGGCGCAGTGCCCGCATTCAAGGGCCTCTACGGGTTTCCCGGCGCGATCTGTCTGAGCATCAATGAAGAGATCGTGCACGGCATTCCGTCGTCGAAACGGATTCTGAAGGAGGGCGATGTGCTCTCCGTCGATATCGGCGTGAAGTACGAGGGGATGTACTCCGATGCCGCGCGGACACACGGCGTTGGCACGATCAGCGCGCAGCATCAGCGGTTGCTGGCTGTGACGGAGGCCTCGCTGCACGCTGCCATCGGCGCGGCGGTACTCGGCAATCACATCGGCGATATCGGTCACGCCTGTCAGCAGGTGGTCGAGGCGGCGGGTTTCTCCGTCGTCCGCGAGTTGGTGGGTCATGGCGTGGGATTCGTGCTCCACGAAGAGATTCAGGTGCCGAATTACGGCAAGCCGAAGCGTGGTACGAAGCTCCTCGCGGGAATGACGCTGGCGATCGAGCCGATGGTGAACATCGGAACCGCAGCGATCCGCACGTTGAGCGACAAGTGGACGATTGTCTCGGCCGATGCGAAGTGGTCGGCGCACTTTGAGCATACCGTGGCGATCACGGCGAAGGGGCCGAGGATTTTGACGCTGCTGGATTCGTAGCGGTCCGAGAGATCTCTGGGCGACGTCAGTTCCGCAGGTTTGGCGCACCGCATCGGTCGGCGGGTGTATTTCGAGGGTCCAGCAGTGCTCGGCGATGCGTCGGCCGTATTCCGCCACCCCCGCTTTTCACCCCGCCACACCCCGCACCGCCGCTCGCGCTACCTCCAACAACTGATCGCTGCGCGCCTGCACCGTGTAACCCTCGGCCCGTACCGCCTCCGCCAGCATTGAATCAGACAACATCGCCAGATTCCCCCGCAGCAACCCCAACGCCGCGCTCACTGCCGCATGCCCGATCGTCGCACCGGTCCACGAATCAGGGTGCGTAACGTGATCCCCCTCGACCGCCGATTCCGCCGCCAACGCGACGACATCCGCTGCCAGTCGCGCGATCCGCAACGGTATATCGCTGGCGCCCATCAGCGCGGCATCCACCGCACGAACGCGATCGGCCATCGCGTTCGGCGTGGTGGCCAGTGCGCGGCGCGCTACCACGACCTGATGCCACGCATGGGCGTCGTCGCGCGCGGCGGCGTGCAGACGCCGCTCGAGGATGAGTGCCGTCTGCACGACGCGGCGCATGTGTTCAGCGGCGGGTGAGTTCGCGCGCGCAACGTGCACACTTGCCGCCAGGCGCACCGCACTGCTCGCGAGCACGGCGGCCAACGCGGCCGCGGTGCCACTCGCCTCCCGCTCCGACAGCGACGCGATCGCATCGGCGGTCTGACTTATGTCATCGGCGGGGCGGGTCTGCGCAATACGCGTATCGAGCGACACGGTATCGCGACTGTCGCGCAGCCGAATTCGTGACGCGAACCCCTGTTCCATTGCGTGTTGCGGCACGAGCCCGATGATTTCGCTGTGCGTCACATCGATGCCCATCTCGCGCGCGGCCGCTGCCACCGCATCGAATGCATCGTGCAGTGTCACTGCATCGAGATCGGTGACGTTCATCGAGACCTGCGCCTGCCCATCCACCACCAGTCCGAGCGCCTTCACGCCGGCGAGTCCGCCGGACGCACCGCGAATTCGACGCGCGATCGCTTTCGCCTGCGGGAGATGCGCGGCGTGACCGACGAACACATTGAATGCGCCGAGGAAGTCGCGTGCACCGATCGCCACCGCGCCGGCGGTGGGGTGGAGCGCCAGCGGTCCGGCATCCGGGATGCGTGACGATCCGATGGTGAGCTGTAACGCCTCGGTACCGCCTGCCCGTACATCGGCGAGGTTGCGATACTCGGCGCGCTGCGCCGCCCGATCGTAGAGGTAGACCGGAATCTCGAGTTCACGGCCCACGCGGTCGGCGAGCTCCCGTGCGATGCGCACGCAATCATCCATGCTGGCGCCATCCAGCGGAATGAACGGCACCACGTCGGCGGCGCCGATGCGCGGATGCACGCCAGTGTGCTGCGTGAGGTCGATGCGATCGCGGGCGGTGCGGATCGCGGCGAAGGCGGCCGCTACCATCGCCTGCGGCTCGGCCACGAAGGTGATCACTGCCCGGTGATGCCAGGCGTCCAGCGACCAGTCCAATACGCGACCGTGTGCAGCGGTGATCGCGTCGGCGATGGCCGCGATGACTGCAGGATCGCGCCCTTCCGAGAAATTCGGAACACACTCGATGAGCGGCATGATGTCAGCTGATCGTCGTGTGCAGCCATGCGTGCATGGCGGGGTTCCCGGCGACGATTCCGGCGAATGCGGGGACCGATGGTACACCATCGAGATCAGTTACGATGCCACCGGCTTCGCGCACCAGCAGAATCCCCGCCGCTACATCCCACGGTGCCAGACGCAGCTCCCAGAATGCGTCAACGCGTCCGCACGCCACATGCGCCAGATCGAGTGCCGCCGAGCCGGCGCGCCGAATGCCGCTGGTGGTGGCGAGGACCTTGGGGAGTTGCGTGAGGTAGCGCGCAATCATGTCGGCTTTGCGAAAGGGGATGCCCGTCGCGATCAGCGACAGCGCCGGGTCCGTGATGTTGCTCACGCGAATCGGTGTGCCATCGCGAAAGGCACCACCGTTGCGCACGGCGGTGAAGCATTCGTTGCGCGGAATGTCGTAGACGACGGCGGCCGCCAGCGTGCCGTTCACCAGCGCGCCGATCGAGACGGCGTAGGCTGGGAAGCCGTGGAGGTAGTTGGTGGTGCCGTCGAGTGGATCGACGATGAAGGTGATTCCCTCGCCGATCACGGTGTCGGGCGCGCTCTCTTCGCCGATGAAGGTGACGGCTCGCGTGGGCGGCGCGAGTGCCTCGCGAATCAGCGCCTCGGTGCCGCGATCCACCGCGCTCACGAAATCGCTCTCGCCCTTGATGTCCCATTGCAGCGAGACGCGGTGCTCCTCCCGGCTCCGGATGAAGGCCGCGGCGGCGCGTGCCGCAGACTCGATTTCCCGGAGCAGGGCGACATCGCTCCCGGTGGGCCGTTCGTGCGCGGGGCGCTGTTCGTGGGCTGTAGGCATTAGCTTGGCGGAATGTCTCGAATCTTCAGCGGCATCCAGCCCTCGGGCGAGCTGCACATCGGCAACTATCTCGGGGCCGTTCAGAACTGGGTCCGGCTGCAGGAGGGACGCGACGCGACCTTCTTCTGCGTCGTGGACCTCCATGCGTTGACTGGAAACTACGAGCCTGCCGACCTTCGGCGACGTCGTCACGAAATGGCCGTCTCGCTCCTGGCCGCCGGGCTGGATCCGGAACGCTGCACCCTGTTCTTCCAGAGCGCCGTGCCCCAGCACGCCGAGCTGGCCTGGATCTTCAATACTGTGACACCGCTGGGCGAACTGGAACGGCAGACGCAGTACAAGGACAAGAGCGGCCGACAGGAGAGCGTGATCACCGGCCTGTTGACGTACCCTGTGCTGCAGGCCGCCGACATTCTGCTGTACCACGCAACGCGGGTGCCGGTGGGAGAGGATCAGGTGCAGCACCTGGAGCTGAGCCGCGAGATCGCGCGCCGCTGGAACGCCCGGTTTGCGTCCGACATGCCATACTTTCCCGAACCGCAGCCGCTGCTGACACCGGTGCGTCGCATGATGGGGCTGGATGGGCAGGCGAAGATGTCGAAGTCGATCGGCAATACGATCGGGTTGCTGGAATCGCGCGAGCAGATCTGGGAGAAGCTGCGTCCCGCCATGACGGATCCGGCGCGGGTGCGGAGGACTGACGCCGGCAATCCGGACGTCTGCAATGTTTTCTCGATGCACAAGGCGTTCAGCGACGCACCGACGCAGGAGACCGTGGCGGCGAACTGCCGCAGCGCCGGGTGGGGGTGCATCGAGTGCAAGAAGGTTCTGGCGGAGAGTATGGAGCAGGTGCTGGTTCCGATTCGGTTGAAGGCGGCAGAGATTGGGGCACGAACATCGTATGTGACCGATGTGCTGGAAGCCGGCGCACACCGCGCCCGGACCACGGCACAGGAAACGATGCGCGAGGTCTACGAGCGCATGGGGCTGACTGACTGATGGCACAAGCACGCGCAGTCCTGGGCGGCATGTTCGCCGCGACCGTGACGCCGTTCGATGGCAATGGGACGCTCGATCGCGATGCCGCGCGCCGCAACGTGCGCACGCTGCTGGACGCGGGCCTTCACGGCGTGCTGCTGGCCGGCTCGACCGGCGAAGCGGCGCTCCTGGATCAGACCGAGCGCGATGGATTGCTGCAGGCGGTGCGGGACGAAGTGCCGTCCAGCCGTTTTCTGTTGATGGGCGTCGGCACGGAGAGCACCCGCCATACCATCGCCCGCGCCAAGCACGCCGCGACGCTCGGTGCGGACGCGGTGCTGGTCGTCGCGCCGCACTATTTCACGGCGCTGATGACGCCGGCGGTGCAGCGGGCGCATTACATGGCAGTGGCCGATGCGTCGCCGGCGCCAGTGGTGCTCTATTCGGTGCCGGCCTTCATGCACTACCACCTCGATCCGGATGTGGTGTGCGAACTGGCGCTGCACGACAACATCATCGGCATCAAGGACTCGAGCGGGAACGCCGAGTGGCGGAACGGATATCTGCGGGCACGCAGTGCAACGTTCGCAGTGATGACGGGGCACGCGCCATCGCTGACGTCGGCGCTGGGAGATGGCTGTGTGGGCGCGGTGCTGGCCGCCGCCTGCATCGCGCCATCCCTCGCGCTCTCGGTGGCACAGAGCGTCGGATTGGGGCACCCGGAAGACGGGGCGCAGGCGCAGGAAGGGTTGCGTCGGATCGCGATGGAAATCGCGGGCGTGTACGGTGTGCCTGGTCTCAAGGCGGGTGTCGACGCGGCGGGGATGATCGGCGGCGCGCCACGATTGCCACTGACGCCGGTGTTGGAGGAGGGGCGGAGCGCGATCCGGGCGATCGTTGGATCGGTGCTCCCCGAGTCGGTGGTGGTCGCCGCTGCCTGAGATGGCGCCGTAGCCGGCTGTGGCCGGCGCGGCCCCTCACCGTTTGTTCCGGTTGACCTGGCCGCCGCGGTTCGCTAATCTCAATTTCGTGTATACGAAATTGAAGTTTTCTAGAGCCTACTCTCGGATCGCTGTCCTTGCGAAAGTGGTCCCGTACCTGCTGGTCCTGGCACTGGCCACAGCCGTACCACTGGAAGCGCAGCGGGCGGCCGTGGCTCCCCCAGCGATCGTCGTCGGGAGAGTGATGAACGGCGGCCAGTCCGTCGCCAGCGCCACCGTTGAGCTGACCAGGCTCAGGCTCGTCGCGCGAACCGACAGCGCTGGATGGTTCCGGCTGGTTGCGCCAGCGACCGCCGGGGACGTTTTGAGGGTGCGCGCCATCGGGCACACGCCAGTCACGCGCGACGTCGCGCTCCGCAGCGGGAGCGTCGACACCGTCTTCGTCACGCTCGTCGCCAGCGCCTCGATCCTGAACACCGTCGTCACCACCGCCACACTGCGCGAGCGCTTTCTCTCCGATTCGCCAGTCAAGGTGGAGGTCGTGACGCCGGCGGCGCTGCAGCGCAATGTGAGCAACAACCTGATGGACAACGTGTCTTTCCTGCCGGGGCTCACGCAGCAGGTGGATTGCGGCGTCTGCTTCACGAACAGCATCCGTATCAACGGAATGGAGGGGCCCTACACCGCGGTGCTGATCGATGGCACACCGATGATGAGCGCCCTTGCAACGGTGTACGGACTGAACTCCATCGATCCGAGCCTGATCGAACAGATCGAGATCATCAAGGGGCCCAATTCGACGCTGTACGGCTCCGAGGCGATGGGCGGTGTGATCAACATCGTCACCAAGGATGCGCGGCTGGCACCGCGCCTGGCGCTCAACGCCTTTGGCACCAGCGACGGCGAAACCGCGCTCTCCATCGGCGGCGCACAGCGCCTCGGTCGTGCGACGAGTCTGCTGAGCATCACCGGCGCGCACAACTCGCACTTCGTGGACCGGAATGCCGACGGCTTCAGCGACCTGCCGCTGGTCACGCGGCTGTCGGTGATGAACAAGTGGTCCGTGGGTACGCCGGCGAATCGTCCATTCGAACTGGCTGCGCGCGTCTACGGCGAGGATCGCTTCGGCGGCACGCGCGCGTGGACGCCGTCCGATCGCGGTTCATCCACCGTCTACGGTGAGTCGATCAGGACGCGACGCGCAGAGCTGTTCGGCACCGTGCGCGGCGGCTCTCCTCGCCTGCCGGCGCGACTCGATCTGTCAGCGAACTGGCATGAGCAGAACAGCTTTTACGGCGACACACCGTACATGGCCGAGCAACGTGTGGCGTTCGCGCAGGGAGTCTGGTCGCCGCAGTTGGCACAGCATGCGGTGACCTTCGGTGCCACGCTCCGGTGGCAGGGGTATCGCGACAGCACTCGTGCGCAGCAGACCCGGGATTCACGCTTCATACCTGGTCTGTTCGTGCAGGATGAGGTCCCACTCGGCGAGCGCGTAACGCTGCTTGGCGGTGTGCGTGCCGATCACCACCGGTCGCACGGTGTGATCACATCACCTCGACTGGCGGTGAAGTGGACGAAGGATCGTCATACCACTGTGCGCCTGAATGCCGCGACCGGCTTTCGGGTGGTGAATCTGTTCACCGAAGATCACGCGGCACTCACAGGTGCCCGCACGGTGCAGATCGCTGAGACGCTGCAACCAGAGCGCTCGGCCACGGTAACGGCGAGTCTCAATCGAGTGGTGGATGTGCAGGGGATCGAGGATGCGCTGACGATCGACGCAGATCTCTTCTACACTTTATTCCGGAATCGAATTGTCGGTGACTTTGACATCAATCCTGACCTGATCGTCTATCAGAATCTTCGCGGGCAGGCTGTCACGCGAGGCGCATCGGTTGCCGTGGGCTACGCAACATTGCGCAAACCGTTCAGCGCAACCTTCGGCATCACGGTGCAGGATGTCTTTCGAGAGGCGGACGGTGTGCGACGCCCGTTGCCCTTCGCAGCGCGTGCGCAATCGGTATTCTCGGTTGGCTACCGCGTCGATGCGCTCCGCCTGACCGTCGACTGGACTGGCCGCGTGCAGGGGCCGACGGCGTTGCCGCAGTTCGATGGACTGGCATCGAACTCGCCATGGTTCAGTGAGCAGCACCTGCAGTTCACGCATCGCCGGCGCGAGGGTACGGAACTGTATCTTGCGATCAAGAACCTGTTCGGCTTTGTGCAGCGGGATGCGATCATCGATCCGTTCAACCCGTTCGGCGATCGGTTCGACACTGCACGCGTCTACGGTCCGCTTCAGGGTCGACGCCTGCTCGTTGGGGCGCGGCACACCATTGGTCGTTAGCGCAATGATCATGCGATCAGCGCTGGTGGCGATCGGCGCCGCACTGACGATCGGCACCACCTCTGCGGCGGCGCAGCGATCCGTTCCAACACGTGATTCACTGATCGCCGCGGATTACGACTGGCAGCTGTTGTCTCTGCGCGGTGAACGCACCTCCCTCAACGCCTTCCGCGGTCAGGTACTCATCGTCAACAGTTGGGCGACCTGGTGCGAACCGTGTGTCGCCGAGCTTCGGACATTGCTGGCGTTGCGTGCGGCGGTTCCGGACAGCGGGCTCGCGTTTGCACTGATCGCGCCGCAGCGTCGCGAACCGGTGGCCGAATTTGTGCGCCGTCGGGCGATGACGCTCCCCGTGTTTCTGGAGCGCAATGCGGCGCCCGCGGTCTTTCGGTTCGAGGGCGTCCCGACGACGTTGATCATCGACCGCACCGGACGGATTGTGCTGCGTCACCGGGGGGCCGCAGCATGGGACGCACCGAAAATTCGCGCTCTGGTCGAATCGCTCCTCGCTCCGGCCGTCGCGATCCCCCCCCGTTAGGCGAGGGCTGCGAGATGCGTGCATTCGTCGTGCGTGGAAACCGATCACAGGCATCGCCGTAATATTTGACATGTCCATCGATCTCCTGCTTCTGCTGGCCGTCGTGCTGGTTGGCCTCGCTCTCATCCCGCTCGGCCTCCCCGGCATCTGGCTGATGATCCTCGCCGGTGTCGGCCACCGTCTCGTGATCTCGCCGCCGACCATCGGCTGGCTGACGCTCGGCGCACTGGTGGTGATCGGTACTGCCGCCGAATGGCTCGAGTTCGTGGTCGCGGGTCGCTACACCACCCGCTACGGCGGATCGAAGCGGGCCGCATGGGGCGCGATCGCTGGCGGATTGGTCGGGGCGATCGTGGGAATTCCCGTTCCGATCGTCGGCTCCGCCATCGGTGCGTTCGCCGGTGCGTTCGTGGGGGCGCTGGTCGGGGAGTATTCGCTTGAGCGCGATCACGGCAAGGCGACTCGTGCGGCAACCGGGGCACTGATCGGCCGCGCGGTGGCTACAGGCCTGAAGGCTGTAGCGGGGTGCCTGATTGGTGGCGTGTTGCTGGCTTCAGCCGCAAGGTGAAAGAGGAGCGTTTTTCTTGGGGGGTCGGGAATGGAGCCACTCGGGATTAGTTTCACCGATGAGGGAGGTATCCCTCGCCCGTGCCAGTCCAAGAACTCAGGAGCTCCGTCATGTCGGAACCGTTGCTTGTCGTTGCCAAGACGCTGCTGATCATCCCTTCGATCATCATGAACGCCGTCTACGCGATGGGGCCGGTAGTCGCGCCGCTCGTCGGCCTCGCCCTCGCCTGCGCCTTCCCGTTCATCGCGTTGCGCGACAAGAAAGACGCCTGATCTGCCTACGGGGGTAGCAAGCCCCCGCTGGCGCCGTAGTTTTCGCCAACGCCACGCGCTCACCGCGCGTGGCGTTTTGCGTCCGCTGCGCCGCGAAGTTCCCCAGCGCGCCGGACGCCACTGAATCGAGTCTGTTTCGCGCTGACCTTCGCGGCGCGCCAAGGAAGAGTTATCCGATGTTCGACACGTCGCGACGCACGCTGGTAGTGGTGGGCGCCCAATGGGGCGACGAAGGGAAGGGAAAGCTCGTCGATGTGCTCGCCGAGCGCGCGGACTGGGTGGTGCGCTATCAGGGCGGAGCCAATGCGGGCCATACAGTGCACATCGGCGACAAGAAGGTCGTCCTGCACCAGATCCCGAGTGGCATCATGCACGCTGGCGTACGCTGCGCGATCGGCAACGGTGTGGTGCTGGATCCGGAGAAGCTGTTCGCGGAGATCGACGGGCTGGTGGCAGACGGCATCGATGTGAGCGGCCGTCTCTACGTCAGCGAGCGTGCGCATCTGGTGATGCCGTACCACAAGCTGATGGATGGAGCGAGCGCGTCGAGCAAGGCGATCGGTACCACCGGCCGCGGCATTGGTCCGACGTATGAAGACAAGGTTGCGCGACGCGGTGTGCGCGTGCTGGATCTGCGAAATCCCGAGCGCCTCCGGACGTTGGTGGCAGCGGGCGTGGCAAATGCCAACGGTCGGCTTGCCATGATGCAGTGCGACACGCGCGCCGATGTGGACGAGACGTTGGCCGCGTTACATGCGATTGCGCCGCGTCTGCTGGCGTTGGCGGATGATGTGGGGCTGCAGATTCATCGTGCGCTCAGGAACGGCGCTGCGGTGCTGTTGGAAGGAGCGCAGGGGTCGATGCTCGACATCGATCACGGCACCTACCCGTACGTCACCAGCAGCAACACAACGGCGGGGGGTGCTGCGATCGGCGTCGGCATTGCTCCGACGGCGCTGCACAGCATCCTCGGCGTCGTGAAGGCGTACACCACCCGTGTTGGTGCCGGGCCGTTGCCGACGGAGTTTACAGAGCCGATGCAGACGCAGATGCGCACCCTCGGCAATGAGTTTGGTGCCACCACCGGTCGCCCGCGCCGCTGCGGCTGGTTTGATGCCGTTGTGGTCCGCTTCGCCGCGCGCGTGAACGGCCTGACCGATCTGGCCGTCACCAAGCTCGATGTGCTCGATACGCTGGATCGCATCGCACTCTGCACGGGGTATCTGATCGACGGCGTGGTGCACACGGAGTTTCCCGCCGACCTGGCACTGCTCGAACATGCCGAGCCGATGCTCGAATGGTTCGATGGGTGGCAGCAGTCCACGGCGGATTGTCGTTCACTGGATGCGCTGCCGTCGGCAGCGCGCGTCTACCTCGATCGGATCGAGGAGCTGTGCGAGACGCGCATTACATACGTGAGTGTGGGTACACGTCGCGACCAGATGATCGGGATGGAAGCGGGGGTGGTGTGACGGTCGAGCGGGTGCAGGCGGTAGTCATCGGTGCGGGTCCCTGTGGTTTGGCGGCATCGGTTGCAATGCAGCGCGCCGGGATCACGAACGTGATCTTCGAACGCGACTGTCTGGTGAGTGGCATCGCCTCGTACCCAACCGAGATGAGCTTCTTCTCGACGGCGGCGAAGATTGCGATCGGCGGCGTACCGTTCAGTGTCAGCACGCCCAAGCCCAGCCGACGCGATGCACTGGCCTACTATCGGATGGTGGCCCAGCACGAAGGTGTCACCGTCCGTCAGTACGAAACGGTGGAAGCGGTCGAGCGGTTGGCGGAGGATCGCTGGCGCGTGACGTCGCGCGCCAGGGACGGCGCCGTCCGCGTCACGGAGTCGACGGCGGTGGTGATGGCGACGGGGTACTTCGGCCAGCCGAACCGGCTTGGAGTGCCGGGCGAATCGCTGCCGCATGTGCATTACCGGTTTGTGGAAGGGCACATGGGGTTCGATCAGGATGTCGTCGTGGTCGGCGGGGCCAATTCAGCGGTCGATGCCGCACTGGAGCTGTACCGATGTGGGGCCCGAGTCACCCTGGTGCACTTCGAGCCCGCACTGGACGCGAAGGTGAAGCCGTGGGTTCGCCCCGATATCGATGCCCGCATCCGGGAGGGATCGATCGGCGCGAAATTCGGCGCTCGCGTGGTATCGATCAGCAGCAGCTCGGTGAAGATTGACGCCGGTGGCATTCACGAACGGATTGCCGCACAGCACGTCTTCACGATGCTCGGCTACATGCCGGAGACGGCCTTGCTGAAGCAGGTGGTGGCGCCGATCGATGCGGAGACGGGGGTTCCGACGCACAATCCGGCGACGATGGAGACGCCGCTGCGTGGGTTGTTCATCGCCGGTGTGCTGGCGTCAGGGTTCGATGCCAACAAGACCTTCATCGAGAATGGCCGTTTTCATGGCGACCTGATCACGGCGCGAATCCTGGCCACAATGGGGAGCGCCGTCGCCGTCTGATCTCGTGCCGCCGCACCGTAAATCGTGACGGCGGCGATTACGGCCTTTCCGTTGCGACTATTGTTTGATTGAAGGAGCGCTCCACCCAGTCGCGACAGATGATCGCGGCATCCAGGGGCGCCGAACCAGGGGATCAGATCATGGCAGCCAGTGCGCACCCGGATGTGATGGACAAGCTCGTGTCGCTGTGTAAACGCCGCGGCTTCATCTTCCAGAGCTCCGAGATCTATGGTGGCACGGGTAGCGTGTGGGACTACGGTCCTCTGGGCGTGGAGCTCAAGAAGAATCTGAAGGAGCTCTGGTGGACCAGCATGGTGCGCCTGCGTGACGACGTTGAAGGATTGGACGCAGCGATTCTGATGCACCCGAAGACGTGGGAAGCGAGCGGGCACGTCGCGGGTTTCTCTGATCCGCTGGTTGACTGCAAGGTGTGCAAGGGCCGCTTCCGCGCCGATAAGCTGGAAGATGCCCGCTGTCCGCAGAAGCCGAGCAGGCAGCCGGGCCAGCACGACGCGTGCCAGCTCACCGAGCCCCGCATGTTCAACCTCATGTTCAAGACGTTCATGGGGCCGGTGGAAGAGAGCGCGAGCACGATCTATCTGCGTCCTGAAACCGCACAGGGCATCTTCGTGAACTTTCTCAACGTGCAGCAGAGTTGCCGTCAGAAGGTTCCCTTTGGCATCGCGCAGATCGGCAAGGCGTTCCGCAACGAAATCACGCCCGGCAACTTCATCTTCCGTACGCGAGAGTTCGAGCAGATGGAGATGCAGTTCTTCGTCGAGCCGGGTACCGACATGGAGCACTTCGAACGGTGGAAGGCCGATCGGATGGCGTGGCATCAGTCACTGGGCCTGTCGGCAGGGCGCCTGCAGTATCATGAGCACGCGACCGGTGAACTGGCGCACTACGCCCGCGCGGCGTTCGACATCAACTTCGATTTCGGTGGCACGCTGGGTTTTCAGGAGATCGAAGGGATCCACAACCGTGGCGACTTCGATCTGTCGCAGCACCAGCAGTTCAGCGGCAAGAAGCTGGAATACTTCGATCAGCAGGCGAACAAGCGCTATCTGCCGTATGTGATCGAGACGTCTGTCGGCGCCGATCGCACCACGCTGGCAGTGCTGGTGAACGGGTATCGCGAGGAGGCGGTCGCCGGGGAAGATGAAGGGCGCGTGGTGCTGGGCCTTCATCCGGCGCTGGCGCCGATCAAGGCGGCGGTGTTCCCGCTGACGAAGAAGGATGGTCAACCGGAGATCGCGTCGAAGCTCGCTGACGAACTGCGCCGTGCCTTCAACACCGATTACGACGAAACCGGCAGCATCGGCAAGCGGTATCGTCGGCAGGATGAAGTCGGGACGCCGTTTTGCGTCACGATCGACAGCGAGACCGCGAACGACCAGAGCGTGACGATTCGCGAGCGGGACTCACTGGCCCAGGTGCGTGTGCAGTTGGATCAGGTGCGCGGCTGGGTGCAGTCGCGGATCACGGCGTAGCGACGCTGAACGCGCGTGCCATCGGCGCGTTGCATGTGGAGGGGAATCACTCCTTCGCGGCGTACACCCTCACGAGCGAGTTCGCCGTGCCCAATGAGCTGCAGGCAACATGCCCATCAACTGGCCGCGCGGCAAACTGCACGCTGCGGGTGAACGGTGCGGAGATCCGGGATGCGGTGTGCTACTATCCTGAACCGGAAGTCGGCGCCGCAGCGGTGGTCGATTCTGTTTCGTTCTGGAAAGGGGTGCAGGTGACGACATGACACCATCAATGCTCGAAGTCGACGTCGCGGCCATTGGTACGGGTCAGGCGACTCCCGCGCTCAGCATTGCACTCGCTGCACGCGGCGCGTCCGTGGTGGTGTTCGAGTCGGGCCTGGTGGGCGGCTCGTGCGTGAACGTCGGATGCACACCGACGAAGACGCTTCGGAAGTCCGCGAGGGTCGCGCACATGGCACGGCGCGCACACGAGTTCGGGGTGCATGTCGGTGAGGTGCGTGTCGACGTGGGCGCGGCGATGCGCCGCGTCTCGCAGATTGTGGAGGCGTCGCGCAACGGACTCGAGTCGTGGCTCGGTGGCACGGCAGGGCTGCAACTCGTACGCGCGCGGGCGTCGTTTGCAGGGCGTGAGGGGGACCGCTTCGTGATCGACGCGGGCGAGAGTCGATACCTCGCCTCACGCGTGTATGTGAACGTCGGCACCAGTCCGGTCGTGCCGCCGATTCCCGGTCTTCTGGAAGCGGCGCCCTTCACCAACGAGACGATCCTTTCGCTGACGACTGCACCCGATCATCTGATCGTGATCGGGGGCAGCTACATCGGCCTCGAGTTCGCACAGATTTTTCGTCGGCTGGGCTCTGCGGTCACCGTCATCGAGGTCTCAGCCGCCGTGGCCGGCCGCGAGACAGCCGATATCTCGGCCCGACTGGCGGCGATGCTGGAGGCCGAGGGGATTCGTATTCAGACCGGAGTGTCCGTCGATGCGGTGACGCGGAACGCTCCTGGCGAAGTACAGGTGCGACTGGCCTCAGGCGAGACACTCCACGGCAGCCATGTCCTCGTCGCCACAGGTCGAATGCCGAATACTCGCGGACTCGGACTGGAAACGGTCGGGGTCGAGCTCGACGCACAGGGCTACATCCCCGTGGATGGGGGGCTCTCCACCGCCGTCCCCGGAATATGGGCGCTTGGTGACGTCAACCGACGCGGGGCCTTCACGCATACGGCATTTCAGGATCACGAGATCGTTCTCGCCAATCTCAGTGGCGGCACGCGAACGGCCGATGGTCGCGTCACGACGTACGCCATGTACACGGACCCGCCACTTGGGCGGATCGGCATCAATGAGACCGAGGCACGCGCGACCGGTCGCCGCTTTCTGTTTGCCGAACACGAAATGGCGAAGGTCTCCCGCGCGAAGGAAGAAGGCGAAACGATCGGTGTCATCCGCGTCCTGGTGGACGCCGAGACCCATCGCTTCGCCGGTATCACGATGCTCGGCATCAACGCGGACGAAATCGTACAGGTCATTGCTGCGATGATGGCTGCCGATGCACCGTACGAAGTACTGCGCGACATGCTTCCCGTCCATCCCACCGTGACGGAGTTCTTTCCGACCATTCTGGGAAAACTGAAGCCGCTTGTCTAGTTCATTGAAGACGTCGTAAGGGACGCCGCGAGGCGCCGGGAGCATGAGGCATGCCCGCTTCGGCACCGGCGCTCCGCAGTGGAGACGCCGGTGCCGAAACGGTTAGGCGTCAGCCGCTACTTCCGCTGCATCGTCGCCATCGCGGCGGCGAGATCGGTTTCGTGACTGGTACCGAGCACCGTGCCGCCCGCCTGAGCAATGACCTCCATTGCGCGCGTGACACCGAGGTCGTCCACCAGCGCGACCAGCATCGAACTGTTCGCATCCAACCCTTCGCCCATCTGCTTGAGCAGCGGATCGGGGAAGCCGAGGTCGATGAAGTACGCCGCCAGCGCACCACCGGCGGCCATGGTGATGGTACCGACACCCGGCAGCAGCAAACCAGCGATCGCGCCGACCAGTGCGCTCTTGCCGATGCCCCAATCCTGCGACTCGTTGAACTCGACTTTCCCGTTCGGATCGCGAGTCACGATCGCCACGTTACCGAGGCTCGCCTGCGCTGCCTTCAACAGGGTCAGGGCGGCTTCGGCGCCACCCGGGGTGTCAAAACTCGAGATGATGATCTTGCGCAATACGGTTTCTGGCATCTGGTGCTCCGTGGAAGAATGGACTGCTGCAAAGATAGATTGAGGACATGGATGCAGCAGACGAGACCACTACGGCCGAACTCCGGATCAGGTTACGCGCCAACGGCCCGCTGGTATTGCAGGGGCCGGTATGTATCGTTCGCGACGACGGCTCCGTGATCAGAGAGGCGGCGTCGATGGCGCTCTGCCGCTGCGGTGCGAGCGGCGAGATGCCGTTTTGCGATGGGTCGCACCGGGTCACGCTGTTCAGGGATTGACTGCGGGACACAGGTCCGGCGCTTAGTCGACGACCAGACCTCGATGACCCTGGAAGGCCGCCACGGTGCAACGGCTCCAAGTCGAGTAGATTCGACGTCATGGCCAGCCACATTCGCACCCAGCAGGAAGCCAACACCTCCCTCGACGGCGCCTCCGTGCTTGCCGCCGTGACCGAGTTCTTCGCCACGCGAAACGGGATCTACGCCGCTTTCCCGGAGAAATCGGGACCGACATATGTCGCGCTGCGGGGACAGGGGGGCGAGGATGTCGTCGTCGGCGTCGCGCCGCTGCCGGGTGGCACGCGCGTCACCGGATCGAGCTACATGCACGATGCGCAGATCGCACGCTTTCTCTCGGCACTTCCACCCTACATTGCTCCTCCGCCACCGCCGGCTCCAACGCCGGTCGTCGATGCGGCTGACGCAACCCCAGCCGCCCCCGCCGCGTAAAGCTGGTGTTGCCGCCCCGGGACCGGCCGCCGAACTGCGGCTGCTGACCCAACGCCCTTCTGCTCCATCCAACTGCTCATGCCGCCCTTCGTCACACAGCTCCGCACACCGGCGGAGGCGATCGCTCTCGCGCCACCGGGCGCTGCATCCATCACAATTCGCGTGCAGCTGCTGGAAGCCTGGGACGCGGTGAAGATGACGGTGGAGCCGCAGATGTCGGTGGCGATCGTCAAGGCGCGCGCACTCGCCGCGCTCGCGCCCGATGTTCCGCAGCCCGGCGATGTGGTCACGAAACTCGGTGGATTCGAGATTCGCGATGAGGCGATCTCGCTGCGCGAAGCGGGCGTGAAGGATGGCTCGACGCTGCTGCTGCACTTCCGGCGCCGTCAACCGCTCAAGTGATGGCTGCGCCTCACGCTGCGTCTTCGCCGATGGATGGTTACGATCCCGCCTCACTGATCGCCGCTGCGCAGTCGATGCGTGCGCAGGTGGCTCTGCGCATCGTCGGGCAGACCGAGGCACTGGATGAGATTCTGCTGGCGATTGTTGCCGGCGGCCACGCGCTGCTGGTCGGTGTGCCGGGGCTGGCCAAGACGATGATGGTGCGCGCCGTGTCGGAAGCGATGCAACTCGATTTTCGACGCATTCAGTTCACCCCCGACCTGGTACCGAGCGACATCACCGGGACCGAGCTGCTGGAAGAGGATTCGGCGACGGGGCATCGCGCCTTTCGCTTCGTGCGCGGGCCGATTTTTGCCAACATCGTGCTCGCCGATGAGATCAACCGCGCCCCGCCACGCACGCAAGCGGCGCTGCTGGAAGCGATGCAGGAGTATCGCGTGACGGCGGCGGGGCAGACGATGTCGTTGCCCGCACCGTTCTTCGTTCTCGCAACGCAGAATCCGATCGAACAGGAGGGCACCTATCCGCTGCCGGAGGCGCAGTTGGATCGGTTTCTTTTTGACATTCGCGTGGACTATCCGGGCGAGGACGATGAAGTCGGCATCCTGCGAAGCACCACCGGCGCGGCGGCCGCTCCGCTCACTCCGGTGCTCGATGCGGGGCAGGTGCGCGCGCTGCAGGCGCTGGCGCGCGATGTGCCCGCGTCGGACACGGTGCTGCGATACGCCGCGCAGCTGGTGCGCGCCACACGTCCCGGTGATCCGCGGGCACCGAGTCTGGTGACGAAGTACGTGCGATGGGGCGCCGGGCCACGCGCGGGTCAGGCGCTCATCCTCGGTGCGAAGGCGCACGCGTTGCTGGCGGGTCGGGTGGCGGTGTCACCAGGAGATGTGCAGCGTGTCGCGCTTCCTGTGTTGCGCCACCGTGTGCTCCCCAACTACGCCGCCGAGGCGGATGCGGTGTCGTCGGACACGATTGTGCAGGAGTTGATGGCGCGCATCGAGCCGCCGCGCAGCGCCGCATTGGCCTAGCGCCGGTCGCGCTGATGGCAACATCGGGATTGCACGAGTATGGTCCGCTGCTGGATGCCCTCCGTGGCGCACGGTGGATGGCACGATTGCGCCCGCGCACGACCAACGTCGGCGCGCACATCGCCAGGCGCATCGGGCCGAACGTCGAGGTGACGGAGTATCGTCCCTACCGACAGGGCGATGATCCGCGCCGTCTCGACTGGAAGCTGCTGGCGCGTACGGACCGCGCCTACGTTCGGCTCGCGCCAGACATCGCGACGTCGCCGACGCTCATTCTGCTCGATGGATCGGCGTCGATGGGGGCCGGGGTCGGCGGTGCGGCGAAGTGGAGGCAGGCGCGGATGCTCTGCGTCGGACTGGCCGCCATCGGGCGCGGCGCCGGCGATCCGGTCGGCCTGACCATTGCACTTGGCGACGGGCCCCGCAAGTTGGCGCCGCGCGCGCGTGGCGATGTCGTCCGCGAGATGATCCGCGTGGTAGACGACACCGCGGTCGATGGTGCGGCCGATCTGGCACCGCTGCTCGATGGATTGCGTGGGGTGGAACGGGTGGTGATCGTCTCGGATCTGTTGGGCGACGCCGACGCGATCCTCTCGCGCGGGGCCTCCTTGATTGCGCGCGGCGTCGAGGTGATCGTGGTGCATCTGATCTCGCGCGAAGAACTGTCACTGGGCGTGGACCGCGCGGTCGCGGTGGATCCCGAAGACAAGACGCTGCGACGGCCGCTTTCACGCGCCACCCATCGCGCCTATGACGAGGCCTTTGGTGGATTTCGCAGCACGATGCGGAGCCGATGGCTGGCGACCGGCGCTCGCTGCGTGGAGATCATCGACGATCAGCCGGCACCTGATGCGCTGCGCCTGCTGGTGCGCAGCGCCGGAGCGATGAAGTGATATGGCTGGCGCCGTGGGCGCTGGGCGCAGGGGCGTTGGGAGTTCTCGGTGTGCTCGCGTCACACCTGCTCGCGCGACAGCGCCCCCGTGCGCTTGCGCTGGCCACGACGCGTTTCCTGCCCGGCGGCGTGCTGGAAGCGACCACGGTGCAGCGTACACCGATGGATCGGTGGTGGATGCTCCTCCGAATGCTGATCGTTGCACTGCTCGCACTCGGTGCGGCACAGCCGGTGCTGCAGGCGAAGCGCGTGAACATGCGCACGGTGCTGCTGCTCGATCGAACGTTGCCGGAGGCGGTGCAGCGAACGGTGATCGGCACCCTCGCCGCCGGTGATGTCGTGATTCAATACGATTCCGTCGCGCGTCTAAAATTTGGGGCAGACTCGGTGCTTCAGCAACGCAATGAGTCGTCGCTCAGCGCGGCACTGGCGCAGTTCATTCGTGTGCGTGACTCGCTGACGAACGGCGCCGAGCGGATCCGTGTCGCAGTCGCATCAACATTCGATCCCGCGTCGTTCGATCCGGCGTCTCCCACGCTCCGGTCACTGGTGCCGGACTCGATCGTCGTGCTTCCGTTGCAGCTGTCGGCGCCAACACCGATGGCGCGCGGGGCGATCGTCGTGCGCGCAACGGGCGACGACCCCGTCGCGGCCACGGCGATCCTGTTGGGTGACAGCGCGGCGCCGGCGCGCACCGTGATCGAACGTGGTCCAGCACCAGGTGCAGCGGACTCCGTCGATGCGCGCAACGGTGCCATCGTCGTCTGGTGGCCGGCGAGATCGATTGAGGGAACACCGGCGCCGCGTGGCCTGACCGTTGCGCGCCGCACATGGATTGCACCGATGATTCCCGATTCGACGCAGCGCGCCCCGGCGCGCTCGACGGCGGTGGGCTGGTGGGCGGATGGCGCGCCGGCGGTGTGGGCAACGCGCACTGGTGACGGTTGCCTGATTCAGGTGAACGCCCTGTTGCCTCGTGCTGGCGATCACACGCTGTCTCTGTCCGCGCAGGCGTGGCTGGCAGCGCTGGTGACGGTATGCGAACGTCCGTCGCACGCGCGTTCACAGCCGCCCGCATGGTTGGCTCCGGCGCCGACGCGCCTCAGCGGGCCAACCGCAACGGCCGCATTGCGTTCGTCGAGTGCGCCGTGGCTGGTGGCGGCTGCGCTCTTGTTGGCAGCGCTCGAACTCGCGCTGCGTCGCACGGTGGCGAGAGTATGACTCCGTCGGCAGTCATCGCACGGCTGGATCGGGTGCAAAGTTCGCTGCGCCTGCTGGCGGTGGGTTCCGTACTGGCCTGGTCGGTCGCCGCCGCCGCCATTGCGCTGTGTGCCGCGGCAATGCTGCGAGCGCTGCTCCACGCACCGACGTTGACCACCGCGCTGATGTCGGCGGTTGCTGCGGCAGGCGTCGTCGCGTTCTGGCGGTGGCGCGCGCTGCAGCCACATCGCGTCGCGCGCGTGGATGCTGCACTCTGGGCAGAGTCGCACGCCGATGCGCTGCGGTACGCACTGGTCACGCTGGCCGAGGCGCCAGCCGCGAGCGATGCGGATCAGGTGCAGGTTCGCCTGGCACGCTACTCCGCGACGATCGATTGGCAGCGCCCGACGGATGCCGCACTGCGACAGAGGTCGCGTCGCATAGTCTCCCAGCTCGTCATGGCGTGCGCTGCATGCGCGGTCGCGTTGTCGTTCTGGCCAACGGTCACCGCGCGTGCCGACTCCCCGCCGCTGTCGTTGCCTGCCATGCTTGCAGGCGCTGCAGCACCGGGGCGGATTCGCGCCCAGGTCGCGCTGTCACCACCGCGCTATACCGGCCGCAGTGTGCGCTCGCTCGCGTTTGGCGGAACGGTTGCGGCGATCGTCGGCAGCGTCATCAGCGTCAACGGAATGGGACCGACGTCCGCTGCGACGCTGCTGGTGCAGGAGAGCGCCGATAGTGGTGCAACGCCACCGCGGGTGGTGCAGCGATCCACGACAACCGATGGCTGGCGCGGCGAGGTGCGAATCGGTGGCGCTCCGCTGGCGCTTCGGCTCCGTGATGCAGTGGGCGAGCGGTGGCTGCTGGTCACGCCAGTTGCCGATTCGGCGCCGGTCGCGACGCTCCTCCTGCCCGCAGCCGACACACTGATCCTTGACACGACGGCGGTGCTCCGCGTGTCCGGCACGATTCACGACGACATCGGGCTTCGTGACGCGCGTCTGGAGTACATCATTTCCAGTGGCGGCGGCGAACAGTTCACGTTCAGGTCGGGGGCGCTGGCCGAGCGGCGTGGGAGCATCGGTCGCGACATCACGATCGCGACGACGATCGATCTCGGTGCGCTCGGCTTGAAGCCTGGCGACTTGATGCATCTCCGTCTCGCTGCGCACGATGGCAATACACTCGGCGGCCCAACGCTCGGCACGAGCGAGACGCGGACCATCCGCATTCCGCGGCCCGATGAGCGAGACTCGGTGGCAGTCGATCAGCTGCCACCAACGCCGGTGGACAAGAGCGTATTGAGTCAGCGACAGCTGCTGGCACTCACAGAGCGGCTGGTCGCAAAGATCCCGCGAATCGATCGCGCCACGATGCTCGCAGAATCACAGCGCATCGGAAACGATCAGGCGCGGCTTCGCAAACAGGTGTCGGACATCGTCTTTGCGCGGCTCGGTGATACGCCAAGTGGCGAACACGCCCACTACGCTGGCGATGGCCATGACCACGCCGCCGGCGACCTGGCCGCGCTTACCACTCCCGAGCGGGTCCTGCAGGCGGCTGATCGTGCGACCGGTGGCGCCGGCGCGATGCTCGATTCCCATGGCGATGAAACGCCGGTCGTGGCGGTCAATCGCCCGCTGCTGGAAGCGTACAACGCGATGTGGGATGCGACGCGCGCGCTGCAGGGCGGTGTACCGCGCGACGCGCTGGATCCGATGCGGCGAGCATTGGCCGCGATTCAGCGCGCACGATCGGCCGAGCGGATTTACTTGCGTGGAACGCCGCCGACCGTCGTCGTGGATCTGGTCAGGGTTCGACTGATCGGCACGGATTCGGCGCGTTTCGAAGCACGACGAGCGCTCGCCGCGTTGCCCCCCTCGGAGCGACTGGTGGCAGCGCGGACGCTGCGCGCGCTGGAGCAGCTGGTCGCCAATCGCGCGTCGGCACTGGATTCGCTGCGGCTCGTGCGACTGGATGCGCTCTCGGCGGCACCGATGCTCACGAGCGCGCTGAACGACGTGATCGGTGCAGTCGAGACGGGGCGCGATGCCTCACAGGCCGTCTTGCGCCTGCACAGGCTGGCCTTGGCACCGTGGAATCGCGGCGCAGGGAACCCGCTCTGGGTTGGCGGTGCGCCGTGAGATTCACCTTTGCCACGGTGCAGTACGAGTCTGGAGACTGGGATTCGGCACCGCTGTTGCCTGCCATCGTCATCGATGCCGTCGCACGATATACAAGCATCGACGTGGCACCGTCGGGCGCGATCGTTCCGTTGTCGTCGGCGGCGCTGTTGCGTTATCCACTGGCCTTCCTGACCGGACACCTGCCGGTGCGCTTCACTGCGGCCGAGCGCGCAATGCTGCGAAAGTACACCGATCGCGGCGGCCTCCTGTTCGTCGATGATCACAACCACGACGTCGATGGCGTGTTTCACAAGACGTGCACCGAAGAGTTGACGCAGTCGCTTGGCCCGTTGACCAGGATTCCCAACACACATCCGCTGTATCGGTCGTTCTTTACGTTCGTGGACGGTCCGCCAACCACTTCGCACGAATTGAATGGCTGGGGTGACAATCTGGTGCACGACCACCTGCTGGGAATCGAGCGGCACGGTCGGCTGGCGGTCATCTACAGCAACAAGGACTACAGCTCCGAGTGGTCATTTCATCCAGAGAACAAACGCTTCCTCTCGGTTGACAACACGAGATTCGGCGTCAATCTGGTGGTGTATGCCCTCACGCGCTGACACTTCGATGGCCTCGATGGCTCACAGCGCACAGGTCTCGATGCGCACGGTTCGTGCAGCGAGCAGCGCACTGCACGCGACCGGTATGGTGAGTATGGCGTTGCTGCTCTGGTGCATCATGGCCCCCGCGCAGAGTGGGACGATGACGACCAGTGTCTCGGAGCGTGGTACGCTGAATCAGACTGTGGCGACGCTGATGCGGAGCGCGGCCGATTCCGTGCGCGTTACACTGGATGGCGCGCCTGATGCACGGTCGCGATCCGTACTCCGTGCGTTGCGGGGAAGCGGCAGGCACGTTGAGATGCTGGCGACGCGACAGTTGCCGGCCGTGGCACTCACGGCAGAACGGGAGTGGCGTGCAACGGGCGGAACGCGAATTCGGGTGGTGAGCAGCGATTCCGCTCTGGCGGCGATCGGTGACGCGGCAGGGACGATGGATTCGGTGCGTACGACCGGGAGCGGCCTTGTGTACCGATCAGGACCTGTGCAGGGCAGCGTTGCCCTCCATGGCGCGCGTTTCACCGCTGCCGTCGCGCCCTCGATCGCTGCGGCGCCAGATACGGCGCGCGTGCTGGTGATTGGTGGTGCAACATGGGAGTCTCGGTTTCTGGTCGCAGCGCTGGAGGAGTCGGGATGGGTGCTTGACGTGGCGCTGTCACTCTCCCCGCGGACGACCGTGACGCAGGGCATCGCGCCGCAGCCGTCGAGCCGCCGTCACGCGATCGTGGTGGTGCTCGCGGGCGCGTCGTCAACGGCCGTTGCCGCGCTCCCCGCATTCGTACGCGCCGGAGGCGGCGTCGTGATCGTGGGTGAGGCGGCGCGGAATACGGGATTGGTGGCGATTCGCGCTGGTGTGCCCGCCGCCTTGATCGCTGGAGAGATTGGTGCCGAGGCGTCGGACACACCGCGCCGTGGGCTCGATCTGACGCCGATCAGCGCTCTCGCATCCGATGCCGTGCTGCTCGAGATGCGTGAAGGTCGGGCGGCAGTTGCGGCGCGCCGCGTCGGCGCTGGACGAGTGTTGCAGGTGGGCTACGACAATTCGTGGTTGTGGCGTATGGCGGGGAACGACGATGCGCCGATTGCACATCGGCGGTGGTGGAATGCGCAGATCGCAGCGCTGGTACCAGTCCGTGGGCCGCTTACGATGCAACCAGGTTCCGCGCTTGTCGATGCGCTCGATACGCTCGATGCAGCGCCCGTCGCCGCGCTGGCACGCGATCTGGGTCTGCCGACGATCACCGCCAGCACGATGACGGCGGCGCCCGGATCGTTCCGTGCCGCGCTCGACATCAGGTGGCTGGTCGCCGTCGCTCTCGTCTCGTGGACTGTCTCGCTGTTCCTTCGCCGCTGGAGCGGATTGATATGACTGTGGCATACATTTCCCACTCGGACTGTGGGCGTCATGACACTGGGTGGAATCACCCTGAGCATGTGGGTCGCCTGCGTGCGATTCCTCGTGCCCTGCGCAATGATTTCGAGCTCTTCGATACGATTGAGCATCGTGAGGGCCGTCTGGCGACCGTGGAGGAGATCGCGCTCGCCCACGACGCGGAGTACATCGATCGGGTGCGAGCGATGGTCGAGGCGGGTGGTGGCCGGATGGACCCGGACACCGTCGTCAGCCCGGGCAGCTGGGACGCCGCGACCGCCGCCGTGGGGTGCGTGCTGGATGGCATCGACTGGGCGTTCGATGGTTCCGTCGCGCGGAGCTTCTGCGCGGTGCGCCCGCCAGGACATCACGCTCTTCGCGCCGCGAGCATGGGGTTCTGTCTCTTCGGGAACGTCGGGATCGGAGCGCGCTACGCCCGCCAGCGTCACGGGGCCGCGCGTGTTCTGGTCGTCGATTGGGATGTGCACCATGGCAACGGCACGCAGGATCTGGTGCAGAGCGATGAAGGCATCCGCTTCGTGAGCATGCACCAGTGGCCGTGGTATCCTGGCACCGGCGCGTCGGACGATCGTGGTCCCCACAGGAACGTCTGGAACGTGGCGATGGCGGCGGGGCTGCCGCCGATGGTGTACGTCGATGCGTTGACTGCGGCGGTGGACACGGCGACGTCAAACTGGACTCCGGATCTGGTGCTGGTCTCGGCGGGGTTCGACTGCCTCGCCGGCGATCCGTTAGGCGGCTTCACGCTCGAGCTGGAGCACATCGAGCTGCTCACTCGGGCGGTGGTGAGTCGGGCGGAGCGGTGGTGTGGCGGGCGCGTGGTCACCGCGCTCGAAGGTGGATACGACCCGGTGCGGCTGGGGGACGCCTGCGTGACCCACTTGCGGGCGTTGCGATAGGGGAGTGCTCCCTCGGTATCTTGCGCGTGATGATTGCCACCTCCCTGAGCCCTGGTCACAAGCGTGAGTCGTAGCCGGCGACGGACGCGATCGCAGTTCCCGCGGTTGCGCCGCGGCGACGATGTGCGCGCGACACCCCAGCGATCAGCTGAAGCCGATATTGATTCGGTGGTCGGTGATGGTCCGAGCGCGCGACCGATGGTCGCGGCCTCCAGCGTGCCGCGTATCGTCTACGCGGTGCCTGGAGCCGCCGTCCGCACCGATCTGCACCCGATCGAACTGCGCGACATCGTGGCCGGTGGAACGATTGCCGGCACCCTCTGGGTGGACATCGATACCGACAGCCGGCACCAGGTCGCCCTGCTGGAGAAGATCTTCGACTTCCATCCGCTGGCGGTGGAGGACGCACTCAACCCGCAGAGCCGCGTCAAGCTCGACGAGTACCGAAACTCGCTGTTCGTGATCGTGCGCGGCCTGCGCTTCTGTGAGGGAACGGAAGACCCGTATGACGTCGAGACGTACAACCTCTGCTTCTTCATTGCGCGGAACCTGCTGGTGACGGTGCACGCCGGACCGAGCGTCCCGGTGGACGCCGTCTACGCGCGGATGGTCGCCAACCCGGATCAGCTGGAGCGCGGTTCGGAGCGCGTCGCCCACGCATTGATGGACATCACCGTGGACGAATACTTCCCCGTGCTCGACAAGATCGACGAGTTCGTGGACGGGCTCGAGGAGCGTGTGTATCAGCGGTTCGACAATGAAGTCATGCGCGACGTCTTCGCCGTCAAGCGCCTCGTACTCGCGATGCGCCGTCACCTGATGCCGCAGCGTGAGGTGTTCAATGCGCTCACCAATCGACCGACGCCATTCCTGCCACCGGAATCGCAGGTCTGGTTTCGTGATATCTACGATCACGTGCTCCGCATCAACGATTCGGTGGACACCTACCGCGAACTGCTCGCGAACGTGATGGACAGCTACCTCTCCCAGGTCAGCAACCGCCTCGGCCAGGTGACGAAGGGGCTGAGCGTGATTGCAACGCTGAGTGTGCCATTCGTGGTCGTGAGCGGTATGTGGGGCATGAATTTTGAGGAGATCCCCCTGAGTCACTCCCCACACGGCTTCTGGCTCATGCTCGGCGTTCAGCTCGGCCTCGGTGCATTTCTGGTATGGGTGCTGCGAAAGTGGGCATTCCTGTGACGCCGACGCTGACGCCGAGCACCGGTTTGACCGCTGTGACGGGCGGACGGGGCACGCCGTTTCGGCTGGTGTGTGTGGTGCCGGCGGGCGCAATCAACGACGTGGTGCGGGTGGCAGGGCCCGGCGCGCACGGCGTCACGTTCCGCGATGTGGCAGCCCTGGTTCGTCCGTGCGCCAGTCGCAATGAGCCGACCTCTGAGGCCGCGCTGCTGGAGCATCACGGCACGATCGCCGACCTTTCACGCCGATACACGCTCCTCCCGGCGCCGCCGCTGACCACCTTTCGGTCCACAGGCAGTGCTCTGCAGTGGTTGGAACTGCACGCCGTCGCCCTCGCCGATGGGTTGGCGTACGTCGAGTCGCGGTGCGGTGCTCGGATCACCGCCGAGCGCGACCTCGCAGGAGCGACTTCCGATCCCTCCGTCCTGCCTCCGTCGGCGGCAGCGATCGAGTCGTTTCGCGCGCTGCGGCGTTACGCGGCAGCGACCGTCCCCGTCTCCTCTGACACGGCAGGCGACGGGACCACGATCGCGACCGAGGCATTTCTGGTGGACCGGACATCGTGGGACCGTTTCGCCGCCGAAGTCGCCGCCGAGGATGTCCGGTCTCCGGGTCTTACCTTGCGGCTGACCGGACCGTGGCCCGTCTACGACTTCGTACGTTTGCAGTTTTAGCCTGAACCCCGCTTTGCATGTTCTGCCCTGACTGCGGCACCTGGAATCGAGCTGCCGCACCGAACTGTGTGCGGTGCGGGCACGCCCTGCCGAACGTCTCCGCTCCACCGGTGGATGTGCCGGATGCGGAGATCACGGCGTTGCGTCGTGCCACTGGCGGCCGGTTCGCGATCGTACGTCGCATCGCCAGCGGCGGCATGGCGCATGTGTACGAAGCGGCGCACTCCGTGCTCGGCAAGCGCGTGGTGATCAAGGTGCTGTACTCGCACCTCTCGCGCGATCCGGAGATGCGCGAACGGTTCCGTCGCGAAGCGGAGGCGGCCAGTCGCCTCAGCCATCCGAACGTCTGCGCAATTCTCGACGCCGGTGTGACGCGCGACAGCACGTTCGTCGTGATGCCCTTCCTGAGCGGTGGTTCGCTGGCGGATCGACTGGCGCGCCATCGCACCGTGCCACCGACGGAGAGCGCCGCGATCGTGGCGCAGATCTCCACGGGTCTCGATCACGCGCATCGGCACGGCATCGTGCATCGTGATGTGAAGCCGGACAACGTGTTGTTCGATGGCGAAGGGACGGCGCTGATCACCGACTTCGGGATCGCGACCGCCGGATTCCACAAAGGGCTCACCGGCACCGGACGTGCGATGGGTACACCGCACTACATGTCGCCGGAGCAGGCGATGGGGAAGCCGGTGGATGGTCGAAGCGATGTGTATGCGTGCGGCGTGATGCTGTACGAGATGCTGGCCGGTGTCCCGCCGTTCGATGGTGAAGACTCCTACTCGGTCGGCTACAAGCACGTGCATGAAATGCCGACACCACTGGATGTGTCGGCGCCGGCCGTGTCGCCGATGTTGTCGCAGATCACCATGCGTTGTCTGGCAAAGGCGGCTGGGGAGCGGTACCAGCGCGGCACCGATCTGGCCGATGCGCTGATTCGCGTTCTCGACTCTGCCACGCTCGACAGCCCCGCCGTCCGCACCGCACGACTCGGCCGACTCACGCCCTCGCTCGCCCCATGATGCGCCTCGTCACTGAAGTGCTCACCGTGCACACCACCCACCCGTTCGTGATTGCACGCGGCGGGTCGAGCGAGTGGCGCGTGGTCTGGGTCCGTTTGATCGACCATGATGGCTTGGAAGGATGGGGTGAGGCCGCGCCAAGCCGCTTCTACGGCGAAACCGCAGAGACCGTGCTGGCGGCGCTGGAGCGGCTGCGTCCGATCATCGAGGGGTCGCAGGCGGCCGATATCGAGCAGACGGAGGCGGCGATGCTTGCGGCGCTGCGATTCAATGCCGCCGCCCGCTGCGCCGTGAGCGCGGCGTTGCACGACCTGCAGGGAAAGCGACTTGGCATTCCGCTCTGGAAGCTGTGGGGGCTCACACCTGCGGCGAGCCCCAGGAGCAGCTTCACGATTGCGATCGCTGCCGACGATGAGACGCTGCGAGCGCGAGTGCGAGAGGCGGTGGCGAGTGGATATCCGATCCTCAAGGTGAAGCTGGGTACCGATCGCGATCGGCGCATCATTCAACTCGTCCGCGATGAAGCTCCGAATGCTGTGCTTCGCGTGGATGCGAACGCGGCGTGGACGCCGAAGCAGACACTCTCGATGGTGCCCCTGCTGCGAGAGCTGTGCGTGGAGTTCATCGAGCAGCCGCTGGCCCCGCAGGATCTGGCTGGACTCCGGTTCGTGCGCGAGCATTGCGATCTGCCGATTGTCGCCGACGAGAGCTGCCTGGTGGCCAGTGATGTCGCCAGACTGGCGGGCGTCGTTGACGGCGTGAATCTCAAGCTGGCCAAGTGCGGCTCCCTGCGCGAAGCGATTCGCATCATTCACACGGCACGCGCACACGGAATGCTGGTGATGGCCGGGTGTATGATCGAGACGTCGCTTGGCATCACTGCCGCTGCGCATCTGGCACCGCTGCTGGACGCCGTGGATCTCGATGGCGCGGCGCTGCTCAGCGACGATCCGTTTCACGGCGCGACGATTGTCAACGGCATGCTGGCGCTGCCCACGGCGCCGGGACTCGGAGTCACACGCCGGTAGCACGGTGCCGATAATAGATTGCCACAGTGACTCCGCTGCTCGCTGCCATCGCCATTCCGGTCGCCGTTCTGCGCTCGTACGTGTACAGCGTACCCGCCGGGTTGCGTGAGCGAGTCGTGCCTGGGGCCCGAGTGGTGGTGCCGCTGGGCGGTCGCAAGCTGATTGGACTGGTGACCGCCGTCGACGTCGCTGCGCCGGCCAAGGGCACGTTGCGCGACATCCTCGACGCCCCCGACGCGGAGCCCGCGCTCAGCGTGGGCCTGCTGCAACTTGGTGAGTGGATGGCGCGGTATTATGCCGCACCGATCGGCATCGTACTCCGCGCGATGCTGCCGGTGGCACTCACGGGCGCCGAGGCGCCGGTGGCCGTTGTGCGTCGCGAACGCGTTGCGCGCGTCTCGCAAACGATCGAAAGTCTGTTGGAGCGCGATTCGACGTTCAGGCGATCGCCCAAACAGCGCCTGCTGTACGAACTGCTCGAGTCGCTCGGTGGCTCGCACCCGGTGAAGGCGCTGCTGGCCCAGGCAGCGGTGACGAGCGCCGTGCTCGACGGACTCGTTGAGCGCGCATTGGTGCGCATCGATTCGGCACCGGTGGCGCGCGACCCGTTCGCCACCCGTGCCCTGGCGCAGCGAGCGGCGCTCACGCCGACCGACGCGCAACGGCATGCCATCGCAGGGCTCAGCGGGTTGGAGGCTGGAAGCGGCGCCCTGCTTCGCGGTGTGACAGGCAGTGGCAAGACGCTCGTGTACATCGAGTACCTGCGTGATATCGTCGAACGGCAGCAGCGCGGCGCGATCGTGCTGGTTCCGGAGATCGCCCTCACACCGCAGACCGTCGATCGCTTCCGGTCGGCGTTCGGCGACCAGGTCGCGGTGCTGCATTCGGCGCTGTCAGATGGAGAACGCTACGACGCCTGGGCTGCAATCCATCGCGGTGACAGGCGCATCGTGGTGGGTGCGCGCTCAGCCATCTTTGCGCCGGTGCATCGTCTCGGTGCGATCGTCGTGGATGAAGAGCACGAGGCGACATACAAGCAGGGTGAGTCGCCGCGATATCATGCGCGCGATCTCGCGCGCGTTCGCGCCGGAATCGAGCAGGCCACCTACGTGCTTGGCAGCGCCACACCGAGTCTCGAAAGCTGGGCACTCGCGCAACGCGGTGGTCTGACGTTGCTCGAACTCCCCGAGCGCGCCGGTGGCGCACAGCTGCCGGCGGTGCACATCATCGATCGGCGAAAGGAGCAGCGGGTCACGTCCACGGCATCCACCGCGACACCTGCACAGTCCTCGTCGTTCGGACACGCGATCACGCCAGCGCTCGAGCAGGCGATCACCGCCTGCCTGGGGCGCCGCGAGCAGGCGATTCTCCTGCTCAATCGCCGCGGCTATGCACACTTCATGCAGTGCGCCGACTGCGGCAACGTGTCGCAGTGCCCGAACTGTGCGATCGCGCTCACCTACCATCGCACGCCAGAGCGGCTTTCCTGTCACTACTGCGGGCATCGCGAGGCGCCGCCGGCTCAGTGCAGCGCCTGCACTGGACCAACATTGCGCGAGCGCGGACTTGGTACGCAGCAGCTGGAGCGACTGCTCGCCGAGCGGTGGCCAGCGGCGCGGATCGCGCGAATGGATATGGACACCACCGGCGCCAAGTGGGCGCACGCCACGATTCTGGATCGAGTGGGTGCCGGAGATGTCGACATTCTGCTCGGGACTCAGATGATCGCCAAGGGGCTCGACTTTCCGAACGTGACCTTGGTGGGAGTGATCGACGCCGATGTCGGGATCAACCTGCCTGACTTTCGTGCCAGTGAGCGCTGCTTTCAACTCCTCAGTCAGGTGGCGGGGCGCGCCGGACGCGGTGCGAAGGGTGGCACCGTGTTCATTCAGACGCGTGAGCCAACCCATCACGCCGTGACGTGCGCCGTTGCGCACGATTACCTGGCGTTCGCCGCCGAAGAGTTGGCGGGTCGTTCATCACCGCCCTATCCGCCGACGCTCTTTCTGGCGAACGCCGTGGTGAGCGGTACCGACGAACTGGCGACGGCAGATGCGGCGCGCACCCTTGCCGAGTGGACGCGTCGTCTGATCGACGCCCGAATGGCTGGCGCAGTCGAGGTGGTCGGCGCTGCGCCCTGCCCGGTGGAACGGATCAAGCAGCGCTGGCGCTGGCACTTTCTGGTCAAGAGCAGCGATGCGGGGTCGCTCGGGCGCCTCGGGCGCTACGTCGTGCAACACGGCCCGCTGCCATCGTCCTCCGGACTGCGATTGGCCTGGGACCGGGATCCGGTCACGCTGCTGTAGCGACGCAGCGTCATCAAATTCGTAATGATGGTTGGACGCCCCTTTGACGACGAACATAACGTCGACAGAGCTGCAGGCGTTGACTGGCCTGCTCCGCTGAAAGATACTTTCCACGGTCGCTCAGCGCTCGGGAGCGGTTGCCCTTGCCAATGCCCCCATGAGCGATCCGAATCTCTCTTCACTCAATGCGCACTTCGAGAAGATCTTCGTGATCACGCTCGAGCGCGCTCACGATCGCCACGCGAACATCGCGCGGAGCCTGGCCGGAGTGAACTACGAGCTCGTCTACGGCGTGGATAAGCGCGATCTCGACTTCGAGATGCTGCGTCGTACGGGCGACTACCTGCCGGAGCGCGCCGCGAAGCTGAATCGCTACTCAAGGGAACGCCAGCTCCCGCTCGGTCCCATCGCCTGTTCGCTGTCGCATCGACGAGTGTATCAGCGGTTGCTGGACTGCGGGCACGAACGCGCCCTTGTCTTCGAGGATGACGTCCTCCCGATTCCACAGCACCTCCCATCGCTCGCAAACGTCATGCGCGAGCTGCCGGCGAACTGGGAGCTGCTCTATCTGGGCTACATCACCAATCAGCGCCCCATCTCGGCGCTCCGGGCGCAGTACTATCGCATGCTGTACTCGGTGTGGCACAACCATGTGTACCGTTGGCGCGCAAAGGACGTCGATCGGCTCTTTCCACGTCCGTTCTCGCCGCTGCTGTACCGGGCGGGGTATCACAACTGCACGCACGCCTACGCGTTGACTCGCGGGGCCGCACAGAAGCTGATCGACGCGCAGACACCGGTGAGCTACTGCTCAGACAGTGCCCTCACGCACCAGGTGCTGCGAAAACGGATGGAAGCGTTCAGTGTGCGTCGCCAGCTCTTCTCCCAGCTGGATTTCGCACACGGGCATCAGGCCTCCACTTCATACATCAACACGGATTGACCATCGTGCTGCGAGCATTGACGAGGGTGGTGCGTGCCATGCGCACATCGGTGCGAGCGCGTTCCGGTGGCTGGCGTGGCTGCGATCGACTGCCACGCGTCCATCGGTGGCTGGCAGCGGTGCTGACTCTGCTCGCAGTCGCGAGTGAAGGCGTCGCTGCGCAATCGTTGCAACTTCGCGTGATCGATTCGGTGTCGCGGCTTCCGATGCGTGGTGTGCTCGTCAACGCAACGAGTGTCGAGACCGGGGTCAGTCTCGACAGGCTCACAACGGATGACGGCCGGCTCACCGTTCGGCTGCCGTCGTCCGGCCGGTGGATCCTTTCGCTGCGCCGCCTGGGTCATGCGCCGCGCAGGAACATCGCGATCAGGATCGATTCGGCTGCGACGTCGCTGACCTCCCTTGCCATGCTCACAGGGTCGTTCTCGCTCCCTGCGGTGACCGTCAAGTCGATGCGTGGCTCGTGCCGTCGCGATCCGAGGGCTGACGACCGCACCTCGGCGCTCTGGGAGCAGATCACGCTTGCACTGCGCAGCGCCGACCTGCAAAGGGATTCGCCGATCACCGCAACGTCTCTCCGAGTCGTGGTGACCGAGCGGGAGCTCGATCGCGCACTGCGTGAGAAGTCTTCGCGAGAGCTGGAGCAGCGTATCGGTCTGGGGCGGCCCTTCCACGCCGCCGATCCCGATCGCCTCGCTGAGTACGGGTACGTCCAACAGGACCCGGACGGGCTCGTGTCCTACTTTGCGCCCGATGAGCGCGTCTTTCTGTCTCAGTCGTTTCTGCGCACGCACTGCTTCGAAACACCACGAGCCGATTCGATCCCCGGCATCGCGGAGCTGAAGTTTCGCCCAGCCACCGATCAGAGTACGCCCGATGTGGCTGGAACGGCGTACGTCGACGCTCTCTCCGGCGCACTTCATCGTATCACTTTTCGCTACGTCAACGTCGGTGATCTGAGCATCCGAGAAGCAACCGGTGCCGGAGGCGAAGTCGTGCTGCGGCAACTTCACGACGAGTCGTGGATCGTGAGCGCGTGGTCGATCCGGATGCCGAAGATCGTCAGTCTGTCGTGGGGTGCGGCGCCGGTGCTCGGTGGCTACGTCGAGGTTGGCGGCACGGCAGAGCTGCTCGGCGACCCGCGAGGGTATGTCAGTACGACCAATGAAGCGACGGCGAGTGTCGACCCGATGATCCGAAGCGCCGATTCGCTGACGTCGGCGGCCGCGGTCCTCGAGCGGAATGGTATAACCGCGCGCATCGTGGAGGCGCGCTCCGGCTTCCTTGCGCGGCGCCGGTCCAACGTCGGCGAGTTTCTCGATTCCACGGATATCGCGCGCGCGGCAACGGGGTCGGCGCTTGGGCTTCTGAAGCGTTTCGGTGGCGTCTCCGTCTTTCGTGTGCCTCCCGACGTGCCTCCGCCAACGGAGGACGCCAATATGGAGCTGG
>Ga0105046_10001156_pt1 | contig 39964 bp, 33 predicted proteins | sample MAT03_FD_78385 | JGI IMG/M metagenome (GOLD analysis project Ga0105046, IMG submission 78385) | Freshwater microbial communities from Lake Fryxell liftoff mats and glacier meltwater in Antarctica - MAT-03 (megahit assembly) | ecosystem: Environmental > Aquatic > Freshwater > Ice > Liftoff... | reverse complement strand
TATGATGCAAGGCAAAGGCGGCGGCGGTCAAGGTAAGGGTGGACCCGGCGGCGGTGGGATGCAAGGCAAGGGCGGCGGCGGTCAAGGTAAGGGTGGACCCGGCGGCGGCGGTGCCATGCAAGGCAAGGGTGGACCCGGCGGCCATGCTGCGGGACGGATCGGCAATCTTGGCGGCGGTATGCAAGGCAAAGGCGGTCCTCAACAGGCCGTGCAGGGTAAAGGCAAGGGAAAGTAAGGGCCTGACAGTCAGTGGGACTCGTTCTATCCAGCGAAATTTTAACCGGAGATTCATATGGCCACGTCGTACTTCATCCGCGGTCTTGCAATCATGGCCGTCATCGCCTTGCCGACCGGGCTCCTCGCTCAGCAACCGCCTCTCAAGACACCACCGATGCCGGCCAAGACCGCACCTGTCCTAGCCAAAGCCGCACCTGCGACGGCCGATGAAACCCACAACATCCTGATCGAATCGGTCGGTCTGTTCGGCGGCCTGCAATTGTACAACACGTACCTCAACATCGGTCTGTTGGCCGACGCCATGTCACTCGAACTCTATGAGTCGGGCGACGTCTACCAACTTCTCGGCTCTGTCATTCTGCCAGTGGAGCGTGTTGAGATTCAGCTCGACAAACTCAAAAAGATCAAGCTTTCCGACGATGATCAAAAGGCACTCGCCCAGATGAAAAAAATTGCGTCGCTGCTCAAGACGCAGGGCAAAGAACTGGAAGCGTACTGGGAGAATGGTTTCTCCGAGAACGCCGAGAAATATGAGGCTTCGCGCAAAGCCGCTTACAAGGAACTGAATGATCTTCTCGAACTGGAACCCAAGGAAGAAGTGCTGCCGGCCCCGCGTGAAAAGGCGAATGTTAAGCCTTGATCAATTGCAGATGAGTGAATTCTCAACGAATCTGTCCATTCCGCCGTGTCGACAATTGTCGCCACGGCGGTTTTCATTTCGCCACCAGCAGACTCCCCTCACGCTCGCGAACTTCGCCAATAACCTCAGATGCCGCCGCGCCACGTACTTTCAACTCTCTGAGCAAATCCGTTGTCCGCTCCGCCGCGATGCTGATGAGCATTCCGCCGGAGGTTTGTGGATCCCAGAGGAACTCCCGTCGCACCGGATCGGACGCTCCTTCCCAGCTTAGATGCTCTTTCACGTACTCGGCATTGGTCCGGCTGGCTCTTGTTCGAAATCGCGTCAGATCGTGTTCCAGCACACCGAAGATGATCGGCAATTTCGGGAGATCGATTGCCAAGGTGACGTTGCTGCCCTGTGCCATCTCCAAGGCGTGCCCGGCCAGGCCGAAACCGGTGACGTCCGTGACCGCATGAGCGCCGCCGACGGCGAGCACGGCATCGCGGCCGACCTCGTTCAATTGGATCATGCTCGCACAAGCCGCTTGCAGCGTTTCGGCCGGGCACGCATCCTTCTTCGCCGCGGACGTGACGAAGCCCGTCCCGAGCGATTTGGTAAGTACCAGCCGATCGCCAGGCTTGGCGCCGGCATTCGTCCAAAATTCTTGTGGATGCACGATGCCTGTAACCGCCAAGCCGAATTTAATTTCCGTTTGACGCACGCTGTGCCCGCCCAGGACGACCGCCCCGGCCGCGAGGCAGCGTTCCGCTCCGCCTTCCAGAATGCGGGCCAGCCAGGTGAAATCGTCGAGTTCGTCGTCCGGGTAACCGACCAGATTGAGAGCGGTCTTCGGCGTGCCGCCCATCGCATAAATGTCGCTTAATGCGTTGGCGGCGGCAATCTGACCATAGACGAACGGATCATCCACGACCGGCGGGAAAAAATCGACTGTCTGCACCAGGGCGATGTCGTCCGTCAGGCGATAAACGCCTGCGTCATCATGCGTTTCGGTTCCGACCAGCAGGTTCGGATCGTTCGAACGACGGAGCGTCGCCAGCAGGCCGTTGAGAGCACGCGGGGCAAGCTTGCCGGCACAACCAGCGCACGAGGCAAAATCGGTGAGCCGGCGAGCGATCGCCATGAAAAGTCTTTCAAGAGGGGGAATCGACGGGATTCAAATTGACCCGGACCGCTTCCAGCAGTTCCGCGGGGAGATACGGCTTGCTGATGAAACCAAAGCCGCTTTCAAGTTCGGCAAGATGCTCCGCGGAATAGCCGCTTGAGAAAAGAACGCGGATACTGGGCCGGATTTCCTTCAATCGGCGATAGGTGTCTTGTCCCGAGAGGCGCGGCATCGTCAAATCGAGAACAACGAGCGAGACTTGATCGGCAATCTCTTGGAAAGTCTCCAGTGCGTCGATGCCGTCTTCCGCCAGCAAGACGCGGTAGCCGTTCTGTTCCAGCACATGCCGTCCCAACATGCGGATGGTCGGCTCGTCGTCGACGAACAGAATCGTCTCACCGCGTGTGGAAGGCGATGCCTGGCCTCGTGCTTGTTCGCCCGTGGCGGGAAGCGGCATGGGTGTCCGCGAACGCGGCAGGAACAGGTCCATCCGCGTGCCGACACCGAATTCACTTTCGCATGTAACCCAGCCGCCGTGTGCCTTGGCGATGCCGTAGACCATGGCAAGGCCCAGACCGGTGCCCGCCCCTTGCGGCTTCGTCGTGAAGAACGGTTCGAAGACGCGAGCCTGTACTTCAGGCGTCATTCCGGCGCCGGTGTCGGCAATCGTCAGGCAGACGAACTCGCCCGGTTGAGCGATGACCTGGCCGCGTACGTACTCATCATCGACAACGACATTGGCTGTCTGCACGGCAAGCCGGCCGCCCTTCGGCATGGCATCACGGGAATTGAGGCACAAATTAGTGATGATCTGGCTGATCTGGTCCGCATCGGCAATGGCAGGCCAAAGGTCAGGGTCGAACCTGCGATAATAAACGATGCGCGGGTCAATGGTAGGTCGCAAGAGCGACAACGACTCCTCGACGATCCGGTTCAGGTTCGCGGGTTTCAGGAGCAAGGTCGTGCGTCGCGAGTAGCCGAGTAAGCGATGCGTCAGTTCGGCGGCCCGGTGAGCGGCCTTGTCAATGCCGACGAGTCGAGCGTGATCCACCTCTGATAGGCTGCTATCCAGCATCAGGGAAACATTGCCGATGATCGCCGTCAAGATGTTGTTGAAGTCGTGGGCGATGCCGCCGGCAAGTTGACCGACCGCTTCCATCTTCTGCATCTGCCGCAGTTGTTCTTCGAGGACAATACGGTCGCTGATGTCGCGGAAATTCACCACAAAACCTTGAATCGAATCGTCGGCCATGTGGTTCGTGACGATCACTTCCAGGTGGCGCGAATTGCCATCCTTGCCCCGGGCGCGAAGAGTTCCGGACGCACTGCCGTCGGGCTTCGAAAGCGTCTCATTAGCGCGTGCCACGAACAGATCGAGATCATCGGGCAAGACGACATCCTTCGCGTTCATGCCGGCCAGGTCAACTTGTTCGTAGCCGAGGACCCGGCTGGCGGCGGGACTGAGGTAACGGATTCTGCCGCCCTTTTCAACCAGGGCGATTCCGTCATTGCTCTTTTCGACCAGGGCGCGGAATAACTCCTCACTCTGTCGCAACGCCTCTTCCGCATGTCTGCGATCAGTGATGTCGCGAGACACGGCCAGGAGTTCGACCACTTCGCGCGATGTGGGATCCAGAATTGGCTGTGCGTTAATTTCCAACCAGATGTACACACCGTCCTTCCGGCGGGCGCGGAAGGTGAGCGTCATCGTCTTCTTTTCCTCGACGATCTGCAAGTGATGCTGGTAGAGCGTGTCGCGGTCGTCGGGGTGGATGATCTCGTAACCGGAACGGCCGACGAGTTCGGCGGGAATGTAGCCAAGTAAACGTACACACGCGGGCGAAACATCGCGATAAACGCCGCTGGGCGAATGCCGGGAAATCATATCGCATGAATGGTCGGCCAGAAGGCGGTAGCGGAGTTCGCTCTCTTGGAGACTTTTTTGCGAGTCGGCCCGAGCTTCCTCGGCCACCTTGCGGACGGTGATGTCCTGGGCGGCGCCGATGAATTGCACGACACGACCCGCGGCATCGCGTTGAAAAACCGTGTCGCGCGCCTGAAACCAGCGGTATTCGCCTCGGGCCGAGCGCATGCGATATTCAGTTTCGATGATCTGCCCATCGCGAGCCGTCGCCCAGCGACCGAAGAGTTCGGTCAGCCGAGCCTGATCTTCCGGATGCAAGAGCGTGGCGAGAAATTCGGCGCCCATGGCCTGAATGTCGGCCGCGGTAAAACCGAGTGCCTCCGCGATTTGCCGATTGGCATAGACGTTGCAATTCTGAGGGATGTCGAACACATAAATGATTTCGGGGATCGCGTGGGCGACGCTTTCGATGAAGCGATCGCGATCACGCAGGAGCGCCTTCACCTCTTCGAGTTGTTGAAGATCCTCGACGGAGGCGAGCCAACCGTTCAGGCCGCCCGCGGTGTTATAAAGGGGCACCGCCCGCAACCGCACGAGAAAGCGTTCCTCGTTCCGGCGGCGGAAGCGTTGGATGAAGGTTGTCGGTTTCGGGTCGTTGCTTGTCAGCATTCCGCGGAATTGCTCAAGAATGCTCGAGGCATCCTCCGGCGCCCAATATGGAAAGGGCGCCTGCTTGCCGAGAAGATCTTCCTCGCTCCATCCGACCAGGGCGCAAAAGGCCGGATTGACAAACAATTGCCGGCCCCGCGCATCCGTCGCGGCCAGGGCGCCTGGCATTGACTGGACGAGCGAACGAAAGAACAGTTCGCCGAAGGAGTTGCCGGAGAATTCGACCACAGTTCTCTGGGGTAAAGACTTAGGCTTGTAAGTTTAACCATCGTAACACAAGATCGACGTCGTCATGAATTATCTTATGGCTTGTTCAGAATGTGACACGGCTCGGCCATAGATCAGAAAGACAATGAACACCGCCGGCGCGACCCACAGATTCGATTGCGAACCAGGTTCCTGGATCGTCCGCAGAACCAGGAAGTTCAACATCAGATACGCGGCGGCATGCAGAATCAGCCACGGTGTTCGAGTTGATTGCTTCGCAATCCCGATCGCGATCGGAATGACCGCCACGAGCAGGAGAACCAGGTCGAACGTCCAGGCGCCATAGCCGGCCGTTAGCACGGAGACGAGCACCAGAAGCGGCAATAATCGGAACAAATCACCCGGTTCTCGCGAACGCAGCCAGAGAACGACGACGCCCACCATCGCGAGAATCGCGGGAACAAACTGGACGACAAAGGGGTTGCCGGGGACCAAGCCGCGTAGCCAGTAACCGAGCGTCGGATGCTCGAACTCGCGCATGGTTTGGAATTTTTCCGATGGCGGCCGGCTCATGGCCTCCAGGTAATCCGACCAGACGTGTTGATTCCAGATCAGCGGCAACAGGCTGAAGACGGCGAGGCAAACAACCCCGGAAATAAGAGCGACACGCGTCTTCCGGCAGCGGATCGCTTCGAGCAGAAACACGAGGGCGAATAGCGGCAACAGGTGAGGCTTGATCGCCGTCAACGCCGCGAAGCAGCCCGCGACGATCGGTTGATCGCGATTCAGGTAATGGTAGAAGCCGCACAACCCGAGAAGGATCAGACCGGGAATCTGGCCCATCATCAGCAGGAAGAGCGTCGGGGCGAACGTCAACGCGATCAGCCAGGCGGCCCAGCGGTAATGCGGATCACCGCCGAACATCCGCCAAAGCAGATCGGCACTGATCAAGACGGCCGCGAGTTGCAGACCGATCCAAAGGAACTGGGCGATCCGCCATGGCAGCGCAGCAAACGGCAGCGTCAACGGCAGCGCCCAAGGCGGATTCCACATCATGATCGTCTTGTCGACGCCGTCGTACATCGACCGCTGGATCGGCCACAGAAGATCGGGATCGTACGGATCGTTCCCCTCGAGAAGCAGGCTGCCTGCCGAGTAGTACTGCACGAAGTCGTAGGCCTTCAACAAAGAACGATCGTCGGCCAGCCGCTGGAATTGCGGCACGCCGACGATGGCGGCAACAACCCCGGCAACGAGCGGCAGACCGATCGTTCGAAGAGGAGACTTCATCACCACGCCTGCCGGTAGACGTTCTCGATCTCGTCCTGGGTCGGGTAGCGCGGATTGACGCGCATCAGACGCTTCAGCGAGAACGCCTTTTCCGCGAAGGGACGGAAATGCTCGGTCTTCACGCCGAGATCACGCAGCCGAGCGGGGATGCCCAGATCGGCCTTCAACTTCTCGACGGCCTGAACCGCTCGTTCGGCCGCCGCCTCGGTGTCGAGATCCGCTACTTTCTCGCCCAGGAACCCGGCAATCTCGGCAAACGCCTGGAGGTTATGGGCCAGGTTGTAACGCATCACAAAGGGAAGCAGCAAACCGTTGCCGGCCCCATGCGAAACGTGGACTGCCGCGGCCACCGGATATTCCATGGCATGGACAAGAGCGACCCCCGAATTCGTGAACGCCAGACCGCCCAGCGTGGCCGCCAGCGCCATGCCGTCGCGGGCTTCGAGATCGTTGCCGTCGCGATGGGCACGCCGCAGAAATCGACCGACGAGCCGGATCGCCTTCTCGGCCATCATGTCGGCCATCGGGTTCTTCCCTTGATAGACCGACCGCTCGTCCGGCGGCAGCGAGAAGCGGGCATTGTCGATCGCGGTGTAGCCTTCGATGGCGTGGGTCAGGGCATCGATGCCGCTGTCGGCCGTCACCTTGGGCGGGCACGAGACCGTGAACAGAGGGTCGACAATCGCCGCCGCGGGTCGCAGATAGTTGCTCAAGCAACTGACTTTCGTCTCTCGTTCGGTGTCGGTGAAGACCGCGGCCGGGGACACCTCGGAGCCCGTCCCCGCCGTCGTGGGTAGGCAGATCAGCGGCAGAATGGGGCCGGGGACTTTGTTCTCGCCGACGTAGTCGCGCGGATCGCCACCGTGCGTGATGGCGATCGATGCGATTTTGGCCGCATCCATATTGCTGCCGCCGCCCAGGCCGATGACCAGATCGGGCCGCAACTTCTTGGCGACTTCAACACAGCGGCGAACGACTTCCAGCGTCGGTTCCGGCTCGCCGCCATCGAAGACCTCGATGGTCTTTCCCGCCAGCGACTCACGGGTTCGCTCGACGAGCCCCGCCTTGACGAGAATCTTGTCGGTGACGATCAAGATCCGTTGGCTCTGGAAGCGGCCGGCGATCTCACCCAACTGGCGAACGGCATTCCGCCCGAAGAGTAACTGCCCGGCCGTGAAGAACGTGAATGTTTCTCTCATGTCAAATGCGGAATGCGGAATTCGGAATTCGGAATGAAAACCACGTCGGTTTCCGTTCGATGCCTTTGTGCGTACTAATATATGCCGTACACGGGTGCTGCGGCACGAATCAGTTTGTTCGTGCCTTTTATTCCGCATTCCGAATTCCGAATTCCGAAATAGCCATGATCCTCATCGGCATCCTCACCGTCTCCGATCGAGCTAGCAAGGGCGTTTACGAAGACAAGGGCGGCCCCGCCATCCACGCGTGCCTAACCGAGATTCTGTCGTGCGAGTGGCAAGCCGTGGCGCGGATCATCCCCGATGAACAACCTATCATCGAGCTGAATCTGAAGGAACTTTGCGATCACGAAGGCTGTTGCCTCGTCGTAACGACCGGCGGCACCGGCCCCGCCAAACGCGACGTGACCCCCGAAGCCACCGAAGCCGTCTGCGATAAAATCCTTGATGGCTTCGGCGAACAGATGCGCGCCGTCTCGCTGAAGATCGTCCCCACGGCAATTCTTTCCAGACAGATCGCCGGCATCCGCGGCAAGTCACTCATCGTGAATCTACCGGGGAAGCCAAGCGCCATCCGCGATTGCCTGCTGGCGGTGTTCCCCGCCATCCCGTACTGTGTCGACTTGATCGAGGGGCCGTTCCTGACGACCAACGAGGCGGTTGTGAAGGCGTTCCGGCCGAAATCCGTATGAATCTTGGCGAGCGTCGAGCCGTAAGGCCGACGTGGATTCACAATACACGGTGGGCATACGCCGCTCGCTAGCAAATCAAAAGGAGAATCTCAAATGCGTTCCCTCCTCTGCCTAGTCACCCTTTGCTTCGCCCCGTCGTTCCTCGCCGCGCAAACGCCGGAGGAGGTGAAAGCGACGATCAAGTTCGTCCAGGCTCGGCAGCAGGCGGATGGCGGCTTCACGGTGTCGGCCGCGGAAAAAGAGGGGCAGACTTCGCTGCGCGCGACCTCGGGCGCCATCCGAGCACTCAAGTATTTCGGCGGTGAGGTCCCCGATCGCGAGAAGGCCGCCAAGTTCGTGGCCGCGTGTTTCGACACGAAAACCGGCGGTTATAGCGACAAACCGCAAGGGAAGCCCGAGATCATCCTGACGGCTGTCGGCATCATGGCGGCGGTTGAACTCAAGATGCCCGATGCGTTTATCGCGAAGGCCGTGGACTATCTCGCTGCGAATACGAACCCGAAAGAGTTCGAAGAAATGCGTATCGCGGCCGCGGGCTTCGACTCCGCCAAGAAGTTCCCCATGGAAGTGACCCAGCGCTGGCTGGCCGAGGTCGTGGCAAAGAAGAACAACGACGGCAGTTACCTGACCCCGACTGGAGACGCTCGCATGACCGGCAGCGCCGTCGCTCTCATCTTGCGACTCGGCGGCACGTTGACGGATGCCGAGCGGAAGGCATCTCTCGCGATTCTTAAAGGAGGCCAGCGAACCGACGGCGGCTTCGGGAAAGCGGATGGCGGCTCCGATCTCGAGACCACCTACCGCGTCATTCGAGCCTTCCACATGCTCAAAGAAAAACCCGGGGACGTCGCCAAGCTAACAGTTTACATCGGCAAATGCCGTAATCCTGACGGCGGCTACGGCGTCGAACCGGGCAAACCCTCTACCATTGCCGCGACGTATTACGCGAGCATCCTGCTCCACTGGCAGAAGTAGTCGATTCAACGAGAAGAGCCCGCGGCATTTGCCGCGGGCTCTTCTCGTTGGCGGATCATCTCTCACCGTTCGGTCACGGTTCCCATAATGACCTGTTTCACGCTCGCCAGGTTGTTGAGCTTCTCAGCCAGATCCCAGGCGTCCTTCATCCGGGTGACATTCCCGTGGATACGCACGACGCCATTCTGCATCTCCAGCATCACGTCCTGGAATCGCTTTTCGGAGCGGCGCACCCGTTCCCAATCTTCAAGACGAACGTCGTTGCTCGTCGGCACGGGCGACAACAGCGTTGCCGGGGGCGCCTTCGGCGGAAACAGATCCGGCACCGCCGGCTTGGCGACGACCCGGCTCGTCGGCGTCGTGTCGGGCCTGGCGACAGTGGTTGTTTCGTCTCCGTCGCTGCGTGCATTCTTGACGGCCGCGGCGACCGCTTCGGGGATCGGGTCGCTGCGAACGATCCGGCAATCGTTCATGACCACGGCAATGCCGCTGATCTTTCGCAACAACTCATCGGCCCGTTTGGCCGTCTCGTCGGACGGGATCGTCCCCCAGATGGTGGCGACGCGATCCTTGACGGTGACTCCCAAACGGAGGGGGGCGAGCTGCTCGTCCTTCAGGATCGCCCGGCGCGCCTGATTGGTCAGAAGCCAATCGCGCGGGGTCAAATCCGGCGCCTGGACGGAACGTGGTTCCGCGGCAGGAGTTGTTAGCGAAAACGGGTGCGGCATCAAGCCGAGCAGAATCGCGGCGCCTCCGTACACCGCCCCCTTCCGTGGCAGGAAGTTGGCGAAGATGCTCATGGCTGCAAGCTCCTGGTGGCCGCTCGGCAATTCGGGAGGGTCCGCGAACCGCGATCGGTTGTTCCTCTCTATTCTTCCCCCAAACGGACCCAGCGTGAATCGGGTCTTGAGGGAATTCCGGGATTCTCCCGATTTGAATGGAAAGGACGGCCGACAACGCCGCTCGTGCCGATCAGTGAAGATGTGCGTCCCGGCCGAGTTATCGCGGACAGAGTTCGATCGATTGCGTTATTGTTGAGTTTCGCTGAAGTGGGTAACGGTCACGGAATTGCCGTCACATTCGGATCAATCCAATGATGCGCTATGCGGTGTTCCAAGCGAAGTCACGCGCCGACTTTTCCATCTCACCAACGGTGACCACGGAAATCAAGCATCGTGACAAAACGGGCTGAAGATTGAAGTGCTTCTGAATTGCCTTGCCGAACAACTTGCCACGAACCAGTGCCACGAGGATGTTGGTGTCGAGTAGAAAATTGTTGGGCATGTTGGCTAGCTCAAGCGACGTAGTGCTTCCGCAACCTGCTCATCTGTCTCATCCCCAGGCCATTTGCCGATAACATTCTCTAATCTCAATAAATTGTGCCGACCGATCTCTTCGAGATTGGTGGGCACGACCGTCGATTTCGGTAGTCGGCCAAAAAACTCGTCGTTCGGCGTCGCTGTGCGAAAATCATCCGCCTCAAGTCGAAGGATGCGGCCTGTCGGTAGGAAAACTGCCTTGCCGTAAAGAACGACGCCCTGGCCGAACAACTTTGCGAATTCCGAGGGATCACCCTGAACGAGCAGACCTTCGACCTCCGAGCCATCCTTTAATTTGAAAGAGAACGCTTGATCTTTCACCTTCAGCAGGGTCCCCATCACGCAAATGCGAGGCGACGATTGCAGTTCCTCAGTGTGTGACGTCGCGTCCCAAAACTCCGATGAAGGTGACGCAATTAACATCGCTATTGGCCGCTCGTGACGAGTGATGACGATCTGTTCGCCTGCGTTCATCTGCTCCAGAAGTGCTGGCAGATAGTTTTGAGCTTCTTCAACCGTGACAGTCATTTCAGGTCTCCCGCTTGTCCGATTCTATTCTGCCGTTCCGTGCTCGTAGATCCAAGGCCAAATGTCCTTGGGCTTCAACGATGGAAAAGTCGGCGGCCCCAAATAAACAGCCGGCTTCGGGCAATCTACTTCATCGCCTTCCGTAATCCCGCCAACGATTCACTTACCTCTTTCAATGACCCCACGATCACGAACGATCGAAACGTGTGCTTCCCCGCCGGCACGCCTTGCTCGTTCTGAATCCGAAAGACGCAGTTCCACTTCACCACTTTTTCGGGGCCGAAGCGGAAGCGGCCGTACCCTGCCTTCTCGAAACCTTTCGATGGCTGATCGGGCGAGAAGATTCCCATGGCGTGCGAGCCGTTCGGCGTGGCGAGCACCACGGGGAACTCTTGCTCTCCCGGCCCGTCTTCGAGCGTCTTCAACTCGCCTAGTTGTGGATCGAACTTCCAGAAGCGGCTGAACTCCGCCGGCATGTAGCCGGTCACCGCTTCGAACTGGGCGAAGGTCTGCTTCTCGTTCTCAGGCACCAGGAACGTCACTTCATATTCAATCACGTTCGGCCAATCGCGATAGCCAATCTTCACCCGTTTGGAGACCTCGTGATCGGACAGAATCTTGTCGTTACGGGCTGGCCGATCGGACGATTTCTCACCCGGAGCCAGCCAAAAGGCCATGCGAGTTGTCGTTTTCAATTCGTTCGCAACGGCATTCAGGCTCAGTAGCTTACTCGAAGAGCGGTCACCGGCCCCATCCTTCCGTGACCCGGCCTCCGTCGGGTTGTACGTTTCGGCCCAGAAGTGCTTGAGCGATCCGCGGTGGAAGCTACAGGCGGACTGTAGTTGCCGGCCGTGATCGGCACTATCAATGAATTCCTTATTGTTCCAGGTGAGCGAGTGAATTGCACCGGCCAACCGGGCGGTGGTGGTGATCACAATCTCCGACGCGCCGGCCTTGGCGCGGATGGTCGCCTGGCCATCGGGCGGCTCGGCCGCCCGCGTCGACGTGCCGATCGCCATCAGGAGAAGCGTCATTGGGTACATTGATTCGTGATTCCTTTTCCCGTGTGTATCCGTAAGCTTCACTCTAACTTCCTGAACCCCATCCTCACGATCCCGCCATGAGCCAACGCTACAAGATCGTCATTACCGATTTTATCACCGGCACCCCCGAACCCGAGAATCGTATCCTCGGCGAACTCGCGGATGTCATCCCGCTCGACGCCATGAGTGAAAAAGAGCTCATCGGCAAGATCGAGGACGCCCACGCGGTGATGCTCTACCACAATCTATCGATCACGCGTCTCACGATCGAGCGTTTGAAAAATTGCAAGCTGATCGTCCGCTGCGGCGTCGGCTTTGACAATGTCGATCGCGAATTCGCGCGATCGCGGGGCATCCCGGTCGCCAACGTGCCCGATTACGGCACCGAGGAAGTCGCCGACTCCGCCATCGGCCTGATGCTATCTCTGACCCGCGGCATCTCGCAACTCAATTCCTTGCTGCGTGGCGACCCGAACGCCCCCTGGATGTACACTCCCGCGGCCCCGCTGCATCGGCTTCGCGGGCGGGTGTTCGCTCTCCTCGGTCTCGGCCGTATCGGCGCCGCGACGGCCTTGCGTGCCAAGGCGCTCGGCATGCAGCCGATCTTCTACGATCCCTACTTACGTGACGGCTTCGACAAGGCGCTCGGCATCGTTCGGGTCGACACCTATGAGGAATTGCTCAAGAGCGCTCATGTGCTTTCGATCCATTGCCCCCTCACTCCGGAGACGAAAGGGATGGTCGATGCCGCGGCCATCGCCAAGATGCCGCGCGGTTCTTATCTCGTCAACTCGGCCCGCGGCGCGGTGGTCGATACGACTGCCATCCCGGACGCCATCGCTTCAGGGCATCTCGCGGGGGCGGGCATCGACGTCTTGCCGACGGAACCTCCCGCGGCCGATGATCCGTTCATCCGCGCCTGGCGTGATCCCAGCCATCCGGCCTTCCATCGGGTCATCGTCAATCCGCACTCGGCCTTTTACGCGGAAGAAGGCCTGCTCGACATGCGTGTCAAAGGCGCCCAGGCCTGCAAGAAAGCCCTGCTCGGTCAACCTCTCGTTAACGTGGTGAACTGATATGATTGACGCCTCGAAATGCGGCTGGGTGATCGACGTCAGCGAAGAGAACTTCGAAGAAGAAGTCGTCGAACGTTCGCGCACCGTGCCCGTGGTGCTCGATTTCTGGGCGCCCTGGTGCGGGCCATGCAAGACTCTCGGGCCGGTACTCGAGAAGATCGCTGCCGCCAAGGGCGGGGCGTTCGTGCTCGCCAAGGTGAACATTGACGAGTCGCCGAACCTTGCCGGGAACTTCGGAATTGAGGGTGTGCCGACCGTGCATGCCTTGAAGAACGAGGAGTTCATCCAGGGTTTCGTCGGCATCCCCACGGAAGAGCAGGTGAAGGATTTCTTCGGCCAAGTCCTACCGAGCGAGGCCGAGATCGCCCTGCAAGAAGCCGCGGCCATCGAAGCCAGCGATCCGGTGCAAGCGGAGAACATGTATCGGTTGATCCTATCCGAGAACGCGGACCATGAAATGGCCCGCGTCGGCCTGGCTCGTCTCCTGATCGTCAAGCATGCTTTCGAAGAGGCGGCTGTGCTCCTGGCGCCGCTCGGCGTGTTGGGTGAAGTGGGCGCGGAGGCCGAGCGTCTGCGGAGCATCATCGAATTGCAGGGGAAAGGCGAAGCGCCGGGTGATGACAAGGCGATCCGTCAAAAGATCGCCGCCGAGCCCGAGAATGCCCGCCTGAGATACGAGCTCGGCTCGGTGCTGGCAACGCAGGCGAAGTATCCCGAGGCGCTCGAAACACTCTTGGCGGGGGCGGAACTCGATCGGAACCTGGCCCGAAACGAGATCAAGGAACTGATGGTCAAGATCTTCCAGATCATCGGCGTCCGCAGTGAAATGGCGGATGACTACCGCGCCCGGTTGCAGAGCATGCTGTATTGAACAGATGAGCCTGGAGTGTAATTACGCTCCAGGCTCGACCAATACTCATCAATCCAGCATCGGCGCGGTCGCCGTACCGATGCCCGAGGCGCCGTAGCCGTTGCCGCAATAGAAGAGGCGGATCTGGCCGTTCTCCTCGATCACGTTCGGATACGTGGTCATCTTGCTTTCCCAGCCCTTCCCGCCCGGCGGCAGCGAGAGATTGTCGCCCGGTTCGCCACGCTGCCAGACTAATCCGTCATCGCTGACCGCTTCGCAGATCGAGTAGGCGCCGAACTGCGTGCCGATGCCGGCATAAATCGCCCGCCAGCGAGTCTTGGTCTTCCAGACGTTCAAGGCGATGGTGGCCGCGTTTTCGTACTTCGCTTCGGCGCGCGGTTGCAGGAGAATCCGTTTGTTCGTCCACTTGATCCCGTCTTCGGATTCGGCCATGACGGCTTGCTTGGCCTGGTCGACCGTTAGAGCCTTGCTCGGAGTTCCCGTGGGCAGCGTGTAGTACATGCGGTAGATGGTCTTGCCATCTTTGTCGGGAACTTCAATGATGCGACCGCCGCCGGCGATGCCTTTGTTGTCTGGGAATTCTTTGTATCCATCACCCATTAGGACCGGGTCCTTGGAAGTCTTCTTCCAGGTGAGAAGATCATCGCTGACGGCCAGGCCCATGCCCCAGAAGGCTTGCAGGCCGCCGCCGCGGGTGCTGCGGCCGGTGTAGTAGAGGTGCCACTTGTCGCCGATGCGATGGACGCAGGGGAGGACGCACCAGGTTTCGTCGAAGGCGTCCTTTTCGCCGAGGCCGAAGAGCGGCCCGCGCCGTTTCCACTCCGTGATGTTATCGACGGCCGCGGTCGCCAGGCAGATACGCCGCTTGCCACCCTTGTCGGCCCCGGAGTAAAAGAGCCAGTATTCATCGCCGCGGCGCAGGGCGAACGGGTTCATGCAGCAACCGACGTCGAAGGCGCCGCCGCCCGGCGGTAGGACGGGGTTTTTCTCATGCTTCGTCCACTGATGACATTCGAACAGTTTTTTCTTGTCCGCGCCGAAACTCGTCGGCGCCCAAGAAAGAAGAAGAGGCGCGGTCCCCGCTGCCCCGAGAAATGCACGTCGATTCATCGTCGTCCCCGAAAGTCAAAGTGAATAGCATTTGCCGATCGACTAGGGCGCTGACGAAATTAATTCTACTATTTGCAGTAAACTGGTCCAAAGTATGAACCCACCTTTCAAGTGGTTTTTCACAATTTGGACCAACCAATGCCGACAACTCACGATCCCCCCACTACCTTAAATTCCAACCCATCATGCGATAGATCGTAATCCACCTTCACCGTCTGACCGTCGCGGACTTCGCCCTTGAGGATCATCCGGCTCAGGACCGTTTCGATTTCCTTCTGCAAGACGCGCTTGAGCGGGCGGGCGCCGTAAGACGGATCGTAGCCACGGCGAGCCAGGTGCGTCCCGGCCTCTTCCGAGATCTCCAGAGTGATGTGGCGTTCATCGAGCCGTGATTGCAGGCCGCGTGCCTGAATCAAGACAATCTTCCGCAGATCGGCTTCCGTCAGGGCGTGGAAAACGATGACGTCATCAACGCGGTTGAGGAACTCCGGCCGGAAGTGCTTTTTCAGTTCGTCGAAAGCGACATCCTTCATGCGGTCGTACACTTCGCCGACATTGCTGTTCTTGAACTGGAGAATCTTCTGGCTGCCGATGTTCGACGTCATCACCACGATCGTGTTCTTGAAATCGACGGTGCGACCCTGGCCATCGGTCAGCCGGCCATCGTCGAGCACTTGCAAGAGCACGTTGAAGACATCGCCGTGAGCCTTCTCGATCTCGTCGAAGAGGATCACGCAATAGGGCTTGCGGCGGACGGCTTCGGTCAGCTGGCCGCCCTCTTCGAAGCCGACGTAACCGGGCGGTGCGCCCACGAGTCGCGAGACGGTGTGCTTCTCCTGGTACTCCGACATGTCGATGCGGATCATCGCTTTTTCGTCGTCGAACAGGAACTGAGCGAGCGCCCGGGCCAGTTCCGTTTTGCCGACGCCGGTCGGACCGAGGAAGATGAACGAGCCGATGGGTCGGTGCGGATCTTTCAAGCCGGAACGGGCACGGATGACTGCTTCGGAAACAGCCTGCACCGCTTCGTTCTGACCGATCACCCGTTCGTGCAGCACTTCCTCGAGATGGAGCAGTTTCTCCTTCTCGCCTTCAAGCAGCTTGGTGACTGGAATATGAGTCCAGCGGCTGACGACGGAAGCGATGTCCTCCTCGCCGACTTCTTCTTTGATGAGCCGTTGAGCGGATCCACGGCCGACGAACTCTTCCGCGGCCTTCAGTTTCTTCTCCAGTTCCGGCAGCGTGCCGTACTTCAACTCGGCGGCCCGGTTCAGATCGTACTGGCGCTCGGCCACCTCGATGTTGCGCTTCGCTTCTTCGATCTGTTCACGCAGCCCCTGCAATTGTTGCACGCTCTGCTTCTCGTTTTGCCAGCGGGCTTTGAGGGCATCCGTCTCCGCTTTCAGGTCGGCAAGCTCCTTGTCGAGTTTGCTCAGGCGTTCTTTTGACGCGGCATCTTTTTCCTTCAACAACGCCTGCTTTTCGATCTCCAACTGCATCACCCGGCGCGACGCCTCGTCGAGTTCCGCCGGCATCGAATCAATCTCGGTACGCAGCTTGGCGGCCGCCTCATCGACGAGATCGATGGCCTTATCCGGCAGGAAACGATCGCTGATGTAGCGATTCGAAAGCACGGCGGCGGAGACGAGCGCGGCATCCTTGATGCGCACGCCATGATGGATCTCGTATTTTTCCTTCAAGCCGCGAAGGATTGAAATCGTGTCCTCGACGCTCGGCTGATCGACGATAACGGGTTGGAATCGGCGTTCGAAGGCCGCGTCTTTTTCGATGTGCTGACGAAATTCATCCAGCGTCGTCGCGCCGATGCAGTGCAATTCGCCGCGGGCGAGCATCGGCTTGAGGAGATTGCCGGCGTCCATCGAGCCTTCGCCTTTGCCAGCGCCGACCACCGTGTGCAGTTCATCGATAAAGAGTACGATCTCGCCTTCAGAGCTCGTGACTTCCTTCAGGACAGCCTTGAGCCGTTCTTCGAACTCGCCACGATACTTTGCCCCAGCGATCAGGGCGCCCATGTCGAGCGAAACGACGCGTTTGTTCTTGAGCCCTTCGGGCACGTCGCCCCGCATAATCCGCTGGGCGAGACCTTCGACGATGGCGGTCTTGCCGACGCCCGGTTCGCCAATGAGGACGGGATTATTCTTGGTCCGGCGGGAAAGCACCTGGATGACGCGGCGGATTTCCTCGTCACGGCCGATGACCGGATCGAGCTTCCCCTGCCGGGCGGCCTGCGTGAGATCACGGCCGTACTTTTCGAGAGCCTGGTAAGTCTCTTCCGGGTTCTGCGTGGTCACGCGCTGGCTGCCACGAACCTCCTTCAAGGCACTCAAGAGCCGTTCGCGGGTGACGCCGAGATCTTTGAGAATCGTACCCGTCGCGCCGCGGTCTTCCGTCATCGCCAGGAGGAGATGTTCCACGGAGATGAAGTCATCCTTGAGATGCTTGGCTTCATCCTCGGCCTGGGTGAGAGTCTTGTTAAGCCGACCGCTGGGATAGAACCGATCGGGAGCGCCGCCGGCGCCGGTGACACGTGGGAGTTTCTCGAGTTCCCGCTGCGCGCGGACTTGCAACGCGTCCGTCGAGACGCCAGCCTTACTGAGGATCGCCGGCGCCAGGCCGCGTTCCTGATCGAGTAGAGCGAGAAGCAGATGCTCCACATCGATCTGCTGATGATTAAAGCGGATGCCCAGCTTTTGAGCCGCTTGTAGGGCTTCCTGAGCTTTTTCGGTGTAACGATTAATGTCCATGAGAGTTGATGCCGCCTTTCTTCTGACGTTGAGGAAAGGGAGAGCAATTGTCATGCCGGTTGGTGAACAGAAACGCACATCGCCATTATAAGCAGGGATTTAGGAGAAAATGATGAAACAAGTGCGGTGAAGCGGGGTGTCAATTTGGCATGAGGCTTTGAGAGATCCTTCCATCGCACCACGGGAATCGATCGCAGATGCGGATCGGTCTCCGTCCTCCTCGACGTTCGCCGAACGGAAACCGTAGAATGAGGGGAGGACATTGGAAAAGGACATCAGTCATGCGTATCATTCTCGCCAACCCACGGGGCTTTTGCGCCGGCGTCAACATGGCGATCGAGAGCCTGGAGCGGGCTATCGACCTTTTCGGCACGCCTCTCTACGTGTACCACGAGATCGTCCATAACCGCCCAGTGGTTGACCGTTTTCGCTCACTTGGCGTTGTCTTTGTCGACACCATCGACGAGATTCCCGAGAAGGCGACCGTGCTTTACAGCGCTCATGGCGTCGCTCCCGGCATTCGGGAAGCCGCGGCCGCGCGTAGCTTGCGCGCGATCGACGCCACCTGCCCGCTCGTCACGAAGGTTCACCTGGAAGCGCTCCGCTATGCCCGCGATGGCTACACCATCATCCTGATCGGTCATGAAGGGCATGACGAAGTGCTCGGCACCATGGGCGAGGCGCCCCAGCATATCGTGCTCGTGCAGGACGTTGCCGACGTCGCCCGGCTCGAACTTCCGAAGGATGTCCGCATCGCCTATTTGACGCAAACGACACTGAGCGTTGACGAAACTCAAGGGATCATCGCCGCGTTGAAGCAACGCTTCCCGCAGATCGTGGGACCGCCCAAGGCCGACATCTGTTACGCGACGCAGAACCGGCAGGAGGCCGTCAAGGACCTGTGCGATATGGCCGAAGTGGTCCTCGTGCTCGGCTCTCAAAATAGCTCGAACAGCAATCGACTGGCGGAGATCGCGCGTTCACGGGGCAAGAAGGCCTACCTCATCGATACCGTCAAGGAATTGCGCGACGAATGGTTTCAAGCCAGCGACACCGTCCTGATCACGGCCGGGGCCAGCGCTCCGGAAGAAAACGTGCAGGAATGTGTCAATCATCTACGCAACCGATTCGGCGCCGAGGTTGAACACCGCACGGTTCGCGAGGAACATGTCAACTTTCCCTTGCCGCGGGAACTGCGAAGCCTGAGCGTCGTGTAAATCAGTTCTCATCTTTGCCCCGAATTTCGGCGATTCGTTTCTTTGCTTTACCCCGTATGGGGTTGCATAACACAGCCCAGGGTCGCGCTTCGCGCACCCTGGGATTGCTGTTGCAATCTCTTTACCCCGAAGGGGTTGTATAGGCGCCACGGTAGACGCAGATATACAACCCCTTCGGGGTAAAGGCAATCCTCCGCGCGGGGCAAATCACTCAGCGAGCGCTTCATTCAAGATGTAGGCACACCGGAGAGATCGCACCCAGAAGTACCGAGCCCATCAGCATAAGTGAAATCAAGACAGTGGGTATCTTTGATTTGGTGTTCATAAAATTGATCAGTTCACCTGTGTGCAAATCGGCGATTAGCTCCCTTCCCCTTTCGGCACGATCTGCTCATTGCGAAATGCCGCACGCACGGCGCGGGCGTATTGCCGTTTGTGCGAACTTTCTCCCAACCCGAGGATGAGCGCCAAAATCAGGTTGATGAACGGCAGCGACCAGTGAGTGAGGCTTACGAGGGTGAGCGACGGCATCGACGCGCAGAGATGAATCAGGATGTGGACGAAGAGATACTGAGTCCCCGCCCGGCCGTGGGCTCGCTTCGCTTCGGGACCAAGGTAGCGTTGCAGTGCCAGGAAGAGCGCCTCAGGACTCGAGTCCGAATCGGGACGTCGCCCGGAACGGATCATGGCTTCGGTCACGTTGCGATGGATCGTCTCGATGTCCGCCAGATTCAGCGTGACGATCCCCTGGCGAATGAACTCATCCTCGAAATCCGGCTCGGCGTTCGAGTTGTTGTCGGTCAAGAGAAGCACGCCGTCAGACCAGCAAGTGGCGAAGACCGCGCCGGGCCAGAAGTGGAACGGCGCCGGCGCCTTCTGCATGAACGCATAAACATGGGCGGATGCGTTTCGAAAGACACGCACGGGAGTGTACAATGCCCATTCCGAACCCGCGAAGTTGACACGCAACCAACCGGCGCCGATTGGCTCATAGCCCAACTGGGTCAATTGATTCGCCCAGAGAGCTTCATCGGGTCCGGCCGTCTGGTCGCTTCCCGCGGCTTGGCTGGTCAAGCCGTGAGAAAGTCGCGTGCCGCCGAGGGCCGACACGAGCGCCGGAATCCACGTCCAGGCCATCACCAAAATGGCCAGAGCCCACAGCAAGAACGTTTGCGTGTTCGGATCGATTCCCGGGAACATGGATTCTCAGTCGCTGTCAGCGGTCTTACTTCTTCGGTGGCGGTTCATTCTTGGCGTCTTTCAACGTCAGCATCTTATAGGAGTTCCCGGCCGCTGCCTTCACCATCTCATCGACATGGCGTTTCATGGGATCGATGATGGGGATGATCTTGCCCGCTTCGCTGGGCATCTGCCCCATCGCCCAGACGGCGGTCGCGATGATATATGTCTCCTCACTATTGTTCTGAGCGATGGCAATCAGTTCGCTGAGCCGCGACTTGCCCTCTTCCCCGAGGACGCCAATAGCCTGGACCGCCTCATTCCGCAGCGAGGGTTCCTTGTTCGAAAGTTGAGCGGCGATCGCCACCAAATTGGGATCCGCGGCCTTGATCGGATCCTGTTCCGTACGAAGGTATACCACGCGCGCCCACAAGGCAATGCTCTTGTCCGTGTCCTTGAACGACCCGGTGAGGCCGAGACGAAGGGCTTTCCAGTTCGCTTCGACGACGGGCGGGCCGAGCAACATGAGGGAATTGACGACCTCGCGGCGGACTTGGTGCGATGTCTCGATTTGCGGCGACAACGACTTGACCAGAGCGGCGACCGCGGCAAGATCGGGGCCGTTGCCTGGCTGATTCTCCGCGCCGATACGACCCAAGGCCAGTGCCGCCGCCTTGCGGTTCTGCCAGGATGTCGGATCACGGAGTGTGAAATCCGCCAAGGTCTGGATGGCCCGCTTCGCGATCGGCCCGCTATTGGCGATCGCCATCGTCACCTCATAACGGGTGTGATTGGCGTGCCCGCTGCCTGGCTTCAGTATGGCGATCAGGCCGTTCAATCCCGCATCAACATACTGTTCGTCGAAGCCGATAATGGGCACCATGGCGATGGCGGTGAGCCGGACGTTGATGTCCGGATCCTTGGTAAACGCGTTGATCAAATTGGCGCTCGCCAGCTTGCGGCTGTCCGGTCCGAACATCGGCAGCGTTCGTAGTGCCTGATCGCGCGTGCTGGCGTCCTGCGATTCTTTGACCGTGCGCACCCACAGCTCCAGGTTCTTGCCCAAGATTTCCTTGGGCCATTCGAACTTCGGCTCCTCCTTGGGCTCGGTTTTCAAAACCTGAGCGGTCGCCGTCTCGTGACTCATCATGCCGATGGCCGTCAGCAACAGACCCAGAAAAATAACTCGCCGCATCGTCGTGCCCTCGCGTTCAGGTTCACCTTTGCCTCAGATTATCACATTCGCCTGCCTTCGTGCAGCAAGCAACCGCGTCGCCGGCCAATTTTTTATCAGTCGCCCATCTGTACGATTGGACACGAATCCGGGACTCGTTGCCCTCGACGCCACGGTCGTTCTCCGGTACTTTGCTAACACGAAGAACGCCGTCGCGTTGGCAACTTGCGCGGCGACCCCACACCGGAGGATGCGGATGAGACGGTTCTCTTGCTTCCATGGCGGCCTCTTACTTGCCGCACTTATTCTGATTCAAGCGTCATGGGTGAAAGCGGATGCCACGCCCGAGGCACTCACCAGCGCCCAAGTCGGCAAGATGCTCAAGGAACTCGGCGGTGAGCCTGAAATGCTCTCGGCCGACGTCTACCAGGTTTCGCTCAATCGCGAGGGCTGGAAGGTTCACGTGATGGTTTCGCTGACGCAAGCCGGCGATCGCATCTGGCTGGAAAGCAAGTTTGCCCCGGTTCCCGATCCGGAACTCGTTCCCGCGACGGCCTGGTTGCGGCTGCTGGAAGAAAACGAACGGATCAGCCCCGCCCACTTCGCGTTCGACAAGAACGACAAACGCATCCATCTCTATAAGTCGTTCGACAATACCGGCGTGACTTCCACCCGGCTCAAGAAGGAACTCGACGATTTCGATTCAGTCGTGCGGCGGACCCAGAGCCTCTGGCGCAGCGAAAACTTCGCCCCCCTCGAACTGCTGCCGAGCCCACGTTCCAACGACGATGAACCCAAGAAGCAATCGCGGCTCGACGGAACCTGGCGGATCATCCGGCTCGAAGCAAAAAACGAATCGATCACCGATGAACAATTGTCGCCGAAGCGGCCGACGGTTGTCTTCGACGGCGAAACGGCCGTCATCCAGACGGGACTGGAACCGGAACGCAAGGTCCGTGTGAAACTCAACGCGGAAGCCAAGCCTCCGGAGATCGATTTCATCGATGACAAAAATCGCGTGGAGGCAGGTATTTATGCTTGGGAATCGGGCTTACTCGTCATCTGTTTCGCCAGTGCCGGGGAACCGCGCCCGCGCCAGTTCATCACCGAAGCCAAGAGCCGCAATTGGCTGCTGGTGTTGAAGAAGCAGGATCCAGAGCCGTGATGAGCCGCGGCGAGCCTCACTGGGTGAGCGATGTATTGCATTAAGAAACTATAGGTGGCAACTGGCAGCTCGCGCCCCTGCCATGCTTCGGTCGAGCGATTTCTTTCGTGAGCTCTGTTGCGAGCTATGTAACGAAGCGATAAGCTGCCAATTACAGATCTTCGACGGAGTAGTGTACATCCGATCGACAACTTTCGGCGTCGTGGCGCATGTTTTTAGGCAGGACAATGATGCCCTCCGAATCTTTGAGAAGATGGAACGACGTCGGAGTTCATGCTCTCAATGAAATCGAGGGCGCCCACGAATCTGTCGGCGGAACTGAGAGGGGCCGGAGATATGCCACTCAGCAGATCAACTACGCTTACACTGCGATACTTTCGTCGCAATTTCAAGCGTATTGTCGAGATCTTCATTCGGAGTCCATTGACTATTTGGTTACGGTCGTGCCAATAGCCCTACAAGATGCATTGAAAGTAGAGTTTCTTCTGAACCGAACTCTGGACCGAGGCAATCCACATCCAGGAGGAGTTGGCTCTGACTTTAAACGCCTAGGGGTGGATTTCTGGAACGAGGTTTACGTGTTGCACGCCTCGAATAATCGCAGGCGGGAACTTCTACAGGAACTAATTGATTGGCGAAATGCCATTGCTCATCAGGATTTCAAACTTGTTGGAGGCGAACCAACTCTCCACCTTACAAGAGTGAGAGCTTGGCGGAGCGCCGTCAACGCCTTGACGGCTTTTTTTGATCGCGTGATGCGTGATTATTTGCGCGGTTTGATGGGTGTTTCCCCCTGGTAATTGACAACGGAGTTGGCGTCATGAGCAAGCAGAAATTCCACAGCGGCCAGATTGTGACCTTCCAGTACGGCTCGCGTTCGGTTCACGGTGTCGTGAAGGAAGATCGCGGTCCGATTGGTATGAAGGGCCGCGTTCTGTATTTGATTGAGTTTCGTCCAGAGTCCCAATCATCTGACATCTCACACATTGAGTTGCCTGCCGATCGACTCAAGGAAGTAGAAGATGCGGTTTCTTTGTGAAATCAAAGGTGTCAGGAACCTTTGATTTCAGAAGTTGCCGATCAAAGGTTCCTGACACCTTTGATTTCGCCACCCACAACTCGCCCGAATCTCTTCCCGACTTACCGCCCCGCAGCCAACAAAGACCGACGCGGGAAATTCCTACAAAATCCCCGCACCGCGCCGATTTGATCGCCACGTATAGAATTTCGTGGGGCATCTTGAGGGCGTCAGCCCGACGTGTGAATTCGAGCGCGATTGCATCCGGAAACAACACGTCGGCCTTACGGCTCGACGCTCGCCTTGCTTGGAAATATTCTTGTGGGCGCTCGTGAGATGCCGGTAGAGTAAACAAAGCAAGATAGCGCCTGGCGAGCGGAAGTTGGGTGGACGACGATGGCGCGATGCGCCCGGGGAATTTGTCATGCACGACGTGGCTGCGATCATGGAGGCTATTCTCAGCGGGTATGTGCTACCCGTGCGGGGCGCTCATGGTGTCGTCCACTGGGCGCGGGTGCTGGAGAACGGGCTGCGGGTGGCTGCGGTCAACGGCGCCGACATCGAAGTGGTAACACTATTCGCTCTTTTTCATGACTCCCGGCGGATCAATGAGTATGTGGACGACGGTCATGGCCGACGGGGAGGTGAATTCGCCCGGTCCTTGCGGGGTTCGCTGGTCCACCTGGACGACGCCCGGTTCGAGCTATTGTTCGAAGCGTGCCGGCTGCACACCGATGGTTATACGACCGGCGACCCGACTCTGCTGGCGTGTTGGGACGCGGATCGATTGGACCTGGGTCGGGTCGGGATCATCCCGAAGCCTCATCGACTCTGTACCGACGCAGCCCGCAGATTGCTCACGTGGTCAGACGACCGGGCGGTCAACGGTTATGTGCCGGTTGATGTGTTAGCGGCGTGGGGTGTGTGAGCCAGTATCGGCGTCCCCCGCTCCCCTCCGCAAACACTTCGGGTCGCGGCTAGCGGCGTGTTTGGGATATAATTCATCGAGACCCGATCCGTTTCTCCCGGGAGGTCGTGCCGATGAACGCCGCCGATCGCGATCAGTTGCTGGCCGATGTCGAGGCCTTCTGTCAGGAAATTCGGCCCATCGAAGAACTCCGGTACGCGGAACATGAGTTCAACGACCAAGTCGTGCCGCTTGCCCGCAAGCACCGCATTCTGGGGATGCTGACACCGCCGGAACTTGGTGGCCGTGGGTCCGATGCCGTCACTTATCTACGCGCGTTGGCTCGCACCGGTCGTGAGGGCACCGGCGTTCGCACCTTCTTTTCCGGCCACATCTCGATCGGCTCGTATCCGATTCTCACCTGGGGTACGGCCGAGCAGAAGCAACGCTATCTGCCGGCCGCGGCGGCCGGCGACAAGATCATGGCCTTCGGTCTGACCGAGCCGGATGCCGGCAGCAATCCACTGGAGATGACGACCACCTGGGAACGCAAGGGCGATCGCTACGTGCTCAATGGGGTGAAGTATCTGATTTCAAATGGCGGCATTGCCGACGCGATTATCGTCTTCGGTTATCCGAAGGAAACGCCAGCTGGTAAACCTCGGCGGATCAGCGCCTTTATTCTCGACACCAAACAGCCGGGATTCGTGTGCGAGACGCTGACGGCCAAGATGGGCATGCCGTCAGCCAATACCGCGATGTTCGAGATGCGCGACGCCGAGGTTCCCCTCACCAACATGCTGGGCGAAGAGGGCGACGGCTTCCGCGTGGCCATGGGCACTTTGGTGGCCGGGCGGCTCAGTGTCGCGGCCGGCTGCCTCGGCGTCATCGAGGATTGCCTGGAAGAGACGATCAATTATGCGAAGGAACGCCAGCAACATGGCAAGGCCATCGCCAAGCACCAGCTGGTGCAGGAACATATCGCCCACATCGAGATGGATCGGGTGATGAGCGACGCCATCGTGATGAAGGCGGCGGCGGCGAAGGACGCCAGTACCAACGCCCCCACAGATAAGGAACTCGCGCGGAAAGCCGACCTGCTGGCGGCGCAGGCGAAGTTGTACGCTTCCAATGCGTCGTGGGATGCGGCCGATCGAGCGGTGCAGGTTTTTGGCGGCCGCGGCTGGTCGACGCTCTATCGGCCCGGCCGTCATCTGATGGATACGCGCGTCTGCCGCATCTATGAAGGGACGGATGAGATCCTTCGGCTGAAAATTGCCGCGGCTGTCCTGGGGAAGGAGTACGAGGCGTTCAAGTGAAACTTTTCCGGCGTCTACGGTAGTCATGCGACAAAAGTCAACGGGACAACCAAAAAATTTGAAAAAGAAGTATCTTTCTCCAAATTATCCGCTACAATTCTGGAACTATACCGGGTGCGTGCCCGGTAAGGGGAAGGTGACGAACGTGTTCCCGACTTCCGCCTTGGCATCTGACACGGTGACTCTGTCTTGGTGATTTGCCTTGAGCCTTTCGCTTTTGCAGCCTCCGAGATTGTTCGAGCCTGTCTTGCCGGAGAGCAAAGTCCGACTCGCTGAAATGCTATTCAACCAGGTTGCCCCAGGCCTTTCGCGGCCTCACGGGCGCCCCCTGTTGCAGGCGACCAGTCCGAGCCCTCGTTCCCACTTCCCATGTGCCGTTAATCGCGGCGAGACCCTGTTTTCTGTTCTGCAATCGCGGTTCTTCGGAAACCGCGGGGGATGACGATGAGTAAGAATCTGTATGTCGGGAACCTGCCTTTCACAACGACCGACGATGAACTGCGACAAGCTTTTGCCCAGTTCGGGACGGTAGTCAAGGCCCAAGTGATCATGGACCGGGAAACCGGTCGCTCGCGGGGCTTCGGCTTCGTCGAGATGGGAGAAGGCGCGGAAGAAGCCGTGACGGGCATGAATGGCGCCCAGTTCGGCGGCCGCACTCTGACCGTGAATGAAGCCAAGCCTCGCGAAGCCCGGTCGGGCGGTGGCGGCGGTGGCTTCGGTGGTGGCGGCGGTGGTGGTGGTGGCTACGGCGGCGGTGGCGGCGGCGGCGGCGGTCGCGGCGGGAGTGGCGGTGGCGGGGGTGGTGGCGGCGGCGGTGGCGGTGGTGGTTACGGCGGCGGCGGTGGCGGCGGCCGCGGCGGTCGCTACTAACACGACCTCGCTTATTTAAAACAAACAGCACCCCCGACGACTCGCTTCATCGGGGGTGCTTTCGTTTTCTGAACTCGGTGCGCTCAAACCTTTTCTTTGACGCTCTCCTGAAGTGAAATGGCGAGCCGGCGCAATCCTTCCTCCGTCGAAACCAGCGGTTGATAGCCAAAATCACGCGCCGCCGCGCGAATATCGAACCAGTGCGCCGTCGCCAGCTGACGGGCGACGAACCGCGTGATCATCGGTTCGCCTTTCAACGGCAGCACTCGATGAAGCATTTCGAGAACGGCCCCTCCGCTCCACGCCAGCCAGAACGGGAATGTCCACTTCGGCGGTGGCAATCCCGCGAGGGCCAGGATGCGATTGAGAAAATCCCAGAGCACAACGGGCTCGCCTTGCGAGAGGAAATACGCCCGCCCGGCCACCGGCGAACCGGGCTCGAGATGTTCCCCCGCGAGAACGTGGGCGTGGGCCGCGTTATCGATGTAGATGACATCGACTTTCTTGTTCGCCCAACCGATGCGGCGAAGCTTCCGCCGCCGGGCGCGATCGAGCAAGCGCGGGATCAGGTGCGGATCGCCCGGCCCCCAAATCAAGTGCGGCCGCAACGCCACCGTGGCGAGATCAGGCCCGTTGGCGGCGAGGATCATCTTCTCGGCCCGTGCCTTCGTTGCCGGGTAGTCCGCTTCGTATTTGCGGGGATAGGAAACCGACTCGTCGACTCCCTCTTGATCGCTGCCGTGATACACGACACTGGGTGAACTAGTGAAGACCAGTTTACGGATGCCAAATTCTTGACACGCGGCCAGCACGTTCTCGGTCCCGGTCACGTTCGCGCTGAAGTAGTCGCGGTAGCGGCCCCACACCCCGGCCTTGGCGGCCACGTGATAGACCATGTCGCACCCGGCCGCGGCACGCCGGACTGCAGCCCGATCGGCCAGATCGCCCCGATGTTCTTCAGCGCCGAGGGAGGCAAGACGCGGATCGCTGCCGCGCGCGAATGAGCGGACCTCGTGCCCCTTCGTGAGAAGCAAACGCACGATGGCGCCGCCGAGGAAACCGTTGCCGCCGGTAACGAGGATCTTCAACTTTCATCTCCCATGTCGTCACAAGTCGGCGGCAGGACGATCGCCGGGAGTTCGCTCGGCCACGGTCTGCCGCGCAACTGACGAGTCGCCCAGACTGCTAACTTCTCCCGGAAGATCTTGGCGTTGTGACGGATGTCAACTGGGAACCGTGGATGGTGCAGGAACGTGGTGATCGCTTGAGTGTGGGGGAACTTCTGGGCGAGTTGGCGCATTGCCGGTTCGACCGTGTGCCACTCCGCGCCCGGTTCGAGTTCAGCACAAAGCACCGGTCGTTTCTCAACACCCACGAGTGCGGTGCGGAACACCAGGGGATGCGTGTTGAAAATTGCTTCGCAGGGGATGGTGAAGAGCGTGCCGTGCGCCGTAACTACACGATGCGATTTGCGGCCGCAGAACCAAAGCCGGCCGTGAGCATCTAGGTAACCGAGATCTCCCATGCGATGCCAGAGTGTCCCGGTTTGAGGGTCGACGATCTTGGCGAGTTCCGTCGCGCCCGCCCGCTGAAAATAGCTGCGAGTCACGACGGGACCGGCAACCGCAATTTCCCCCAACTGTCGGGGAGCCAAGCCTGGGCACTCACTCAAGATGGAATCAGAGATCGGCAGGATGCGAACCTGCATGGGCACCACCGGCCGACCGACACAGACGCCGCAACCGCGATCGGTGAACATTCGAGTTTTCGCAAGCAATTCGTCGCTGCCGATGGTGGCGACGGGGAGGGCTTCCGTGGCTCCATAAGGTGTGTGGACTTGAACATCTTCCGCCAGCATCCGGGTGAATCGTTCGATCACCTTGGCGGGAACGGGGGCGCCGGCCGAGATCACCCGGCGCAAGGTCGGTAGTTTCGAGCCATGTTCAGCACCGTAGCGACCGACCCGGTTGATCAGGGCCGGCGAACCGAACAGATTCGTCACTTTAAATCGCTCGATGGCCGCGATCATTTTTTGCGGATCGACCTCGGCCGGACGCGTTGGATCCATGTCGGGGACGATCGCCGTCATCCCCAGTGCGGGGCCGAAGAGAGCGAAGAGCGGGAAGGTCGAGAGATCGATTTCACCCGACTCGATCCCATAGATGGAACGCAGCAGATCGACCTGGGCCGTGAAGATGCCGTGCGTGTAGACGACACCCTTGGCGACGCCGGTGCTGCCGCTGGTAAAGAGAATGGCGGCTGTCTCGTCGGCTTCGCTGGCGACGAGCGGGAAAGGTCCCGGCGTGACGCCCACGTCGTGCAGCTTTTGAAGCGAATGCCCGGCCCAGAACCGGCCCGTGGTGACCGTGATGCGGATCGAACGCCGTGCCCACCCGAGTAGTTTGCGGGCGATGTGAGCTTTAGGGATGCCGATGAACGCGGTCGGTTCCGCTTCGCCAAGGCAGACGCCGAGATTCTTGATCCCCATGCCAGGATCAATCAACACGGGCACGGCCCCGATCTTGAACAGGGCGAACGTGAGCGAGAAGAAATCGAGCGAGGGAGGCGTCATCAGGACGGTGCGCATCCCTCGCATGATGCCGATGCCCGCGAGACCGTGGGCAATGGCGTCGCTGCGTTCGTGCAACTGGCGGAAACTGAGCGATGCCCGCTCATCGCGAGCCAGCACGACCGCGCACCGATCGGGATCGGATGCGGCCAGAGCAGCGAGATGCGACGCGACATTGACGGAGATGGCCGAATTCATTTCACCCGTGGAAAGCACGTCTTCAAGAATTCCGACTCAATTGTTGAATATCATTGGCAGCGCGATGATGAAGCCGATCAGTAGTAGGCCAAGGACGAAGCCGATGGCGACGAAGATCGACCAACGACGGCGTGGCGGTTCGGTCGCCATGGCAGCGGAATCGTCGGGCTCGGGCTGACTTACGACGGGCTGTATCTTGTGACGCGGCGCCGGCGCCGATTCTTCCGAAGACTCTTCCACATTTGTCGTCGCCGAAATAGCGACCGACCCGGACCTCGGAGTGTGCGGAGCAGGAGAAGCCGATGGCGAGGGCGCGCGCAGGCTGGTCAGCACTTGAGCTACCTCTTCCGTCGACTGCGGCCGATCGGCCGGTTTTTTCGCCAGCAGCCGCACGATCAATTGTTCGAGAGCGATGGGAACACTCGGATTGAGCGAGCGCACGGGCGCGGGATTGTCGAACATGACGGCTTTCCGAAGCGACATCATCGTCTCGCCGTGGAACGGCTCGCAGCCGCAGCAGAGCCGGTAGAGCAGCACGCCAAGGCTATACAAGTCGCTGCGAAGATCGACCTTTTCGCCATTGGCTTGCTCGGGCGACATATACTTCGGCGTGCCGATGACCGCGCCGGTTTTCGACATCAAGCCGTCGGCCTTCTCTTCTCGCGCCAGCCCGAAATCGAGTAGCTTGACACGGCCTTTGGGCGATTCGAGCCAGATGTTCGGTGGCTTGATGTCGCGATGAATGAGGCCAACTGCATGGGCGGCCTTCAGACCGTCAACGACCTCACGAGCAATCCGGACCGCCTGACCCAGTCCGAGTTCGCCCTTTTTCACCAAATAAGCGTCGAGCGAGAATCCTTTCAAGAGTTCCATGGCGATGAAGGGGACACCGTTCTCCTCGCCCACCTGGAAGATGGTGACGACGTTGTCGTGACGGACACGGGCAGCCAACTGGGCTTCGCGCAAGAAGCGGTCCTTCGCCTTTGAGGAGTCGCTGTGACTCGGCAGCATGATCTTGACGGCCGTCATGCGCAGAAGCTTGGTGTCCTCGGCCAGAAAGACCATGCCCATGCCGCCGTGGCCGAGTACTTTGAGGATGCGATACTGGGCGAGCCGTCCGAGATCGCCCGGGACCGTCGGCGGTGCTAGAAATTGGCGAGGATCAATGGGCTGATCGTTCGTGTCCTTGTAGGAATCATCCAGTCCGGCAGTCGACCGAACGGACGATCCCGTAATGGCGAGTGTTTCCGGCGCACCGTAGACAGTGTGGACAGGTTTCCCGGGCGGTTTGTGGGCGGACATGGCGATATTCCGAATGGAAAAGGAACTCCCTCTAACGTAACGCAACGGGATGGGAAAGGGAAGAAGCAACTAGGCGTCCGCAACGAGCGGCCGAGTACGCAACCCTTAGACTTGTACCTCTCGTCAAATAGGTTAAGATGATCGAAAAGACCCTCTCGTCCCAAGGTGGTTTCACATGCGCCTCACGTTGCGCACATTGCTCTCGTATCTCGACGACACGCTTGCGCCGGCCGAGGCGCGGCTGATTGGCGAGAAATTGGGCGAGAGCGAACTGGCCCAGGAACTGGTGGAACGCATCCACAAGGTGTCGCGCCGCCGAGGCTTAAACGCACTTCCGGTTGACGGCGCGGAAGGTGACGACTTTTCCGATCCGAACACTGTGGCTGAGTATCTCGACAATGCGCTGGCCTCCGAGCAACTTGGCGAGATGGAGCAAGCAGCCCTCGATTCGGATGCCCATCTCGCGGAAGTTGCTTCCTGCCATCAAATCTTGAGCCTGGTGCTGGGCGAACCAGTGAAGGTGCCGCCGTCGGCACGCCACCATATGTACCGCATCGTGAAGGGCCGGGAGTCGATCCCTTATCGGAAGCCGGCCGCCGCGCTTAGTCTGGCGGGGCACGCCGATCCCGCGTCATCCGCCGAAGAGACGACCGAAGGCGACGAAGCTTTTTTGCTCGGCTTGAGCAGCAAGAAAATGCTGATCCCCGTGGCGGGCGGCGTGACGCTGTTGGTCCTTCTTGTCGGCGTTATCTGGTTGGCGATCCCCGCGACCCAACCACCGGCGGCTCAAGGTTATATCGCCATGGCGGGGAACTATCCCGCCCCGCGTGAATCGAAGACGAAGGAAATCCCCAAGGTCATTCCTCCGATTGTGAAGGAAGAGGTGGCAAAGGTTGACCCACCCAAAAAGATCGAAGTCGTCACACCGCCGAAAGAGATGCTGCCCGAGCCGGAGTTATTGCCCCTGCCTCGTGTTGCCGTGGAGCGCCGGCCGAATTTTATTCCCCCGAATAAGCCTGACCCGGATCGAAAAGCGATCGGCCGAGTCGAGTCGAAAGATTTCCCACTCTTGCAAAAGAAGCGCGGTACGACCGGATGGGAACGCGCCGTGTTGGCTCGCGATCTGAACAGCAATGATTCACTACTATGCCTGCCCGGCTGGCGGACGGAAATTCGGCTCGAAACTGGCGTGCGGTTGCTCCTGTGGGGGAACTTGCTCGAATATCATCAGATCGACAGCATGAACTTGCTGGAAAGCCGGGTGACGCTCCACGTCCCCGCTCCCGGGCTCGATGCCGATTTCACGCTCGAAGCCGGCCGCGTGTTTCTAAGCCGACCGGCCGTGAAAGGCGAGGCGTTCGAACCGGCCCATGTTCGTGTGCGCTTCAAGGAAGAGATCTGGGACATCACTTTGCTTGAGCCCGAGACGGAAGTTAGCGTGGAACTGATGTCGTCGTACACCGCCGGCGTGCCGTTTTCGCCGGAGCCGAACGGGCCGACGCCGACTGCCGAAATGAATCTAGCGATCCTGAGCGGTAAAGCGGGGGTTCGCTTTGACTTCCAGGAATACCCGTCGCTTGAAACCGCGACCCGACTCAGTTGGGAGAGCAAGAATCAAGATCGCATCGAACCGCTTAAGATCTCGGAGCCGCAACGGGAATGGTGGAGCAAGAAGCCGCTGGACACCGATCCCTCGAAGGCGATGCAACTGGTCGTGAATCAATACGCCAACCGCATCATGAAGGATCAAGACGCCCGTTACGATGTCCTTTTCTATTCCGCCATGCAGGACCCGCAGGAGCAACCCTCCCGGCGGATGTACGCGGTCTGGTGCCTGCAAGCAGTTGATGCGATCGACTACCTCGCGGACTCTCTTGGTGAAGATTTTGCAGGCGTGCGCATCGTCGGCATTCGGGCCGTGCAGCACTGGACCGGGCTGGCGCCCGATCGCGACCTCAAGTTCCATCAGGTCCTCATCGGCAAGAAGGGCTACGAGGATGCCCAGGCCAAAATGGTCATGCAGTTGCTGCATCCCTTTAGCCGCAACCAATTGACGAGGCCGGAATTCCACGCCGCACTCTTCGTCTCGTTGAAGCACGAGAAGGTCGCCGTTCGCGAATTGGCCTACAGGCATCTTGCTCAGGCGGATCCCATCGGCGCGAAAGAGATCGGCTTCTATGATGTCGGCGCACCGGAGAATATCCGCGAGGCGCTGCTGCAGAAGTGGAAAGCATCCTGGAAAAAACGCTTTGGCGATGAATGAGATCAACGCCACCTCGGCCAGCTTGCTCGGCCGTCTGCACGCGAAGAGCGACCCCAGCGCCTGGCAACGGCTGGTCGACCTCTATTCCCCCTTAATCCGCGGCTGGCTCCGCCGTCATTCGGTTCAAGACAACGATGCCGACGATCTCATTCAGGAAGTGCTCACCGTCGTCCTGCGGCGGTTCCCGGACTTCAAGCATAACCAACGAGCCGGCGCTTTCCGCGCCTGGCTGCGGTCGATCACCATCAACTGCGCTCGTGATTTCTGGAAGGCCAAGCGCATCCGCCCCACCGTGCCCGGCGGGACCGATTTCGGCGGTCTGCTCGACCAGTTAGCCGATCCGGACAATCCGCTCTCGCAGGCCTGGGACCGCGAACACGATCTGCACGTCACGCGGAAGCTATTGGAAATGATCGAGCCACAGTTCGCGGCCAACACCTGGAAGGCGTTTCGCAAGGTCGCCCTGGAGGGCATGCCGCCGGAAGAGGTTGCCCGGGAACTGGGGATCACGGTCAACGCTGTCTTCATCGCCAAGTCGCGGGTGCTTAGTAAGTTGCGGGAAGAAGCGGCGGGATTGATCGAGACGAATGAATGAAACGAAAGCGGGCGTCGAGGTAATGACCTCGACGCCCGCTTTTCTTTCAGCGAAGAATCAATGGCGGAAGAGGAACTCCCGCGTGTTGAGAAGTGCCCATTGGACGTCTTCCCAGGCCTTGCGGGGGTCGGTTCCCTTCTTCACATGTCGCATCGCCGGGCCACGCTCGGACTCACTCGGCAACCGCGATAAAGTGACTAGATAAAGCTGGTCGAGGATCTCCGCGTCCGACTTCTTATTGGCCAGCAACTTGCCGAGGCGGTTCTCGGGGTTGCGGATCTTCTCGTTGATCGTCGGGCCATTGATGAGTTGCAGGGCCTGGGCGAGGTTGCTATCGCTTTCACGTTCGCACTCGCAAGCCAGTTCGCGGGCCGGTTGGCCGAACGTTTTCAGGAACGGATGGTTGATCTCGCCATCCGGCAACTGAATCGCCCGTGTGCCCACGGGCAGGCCGGTGAACTTCTCGGGCAGGCCTGTCACATCACATAGAGCGTCGAGCAGTTGCTCGGCCGACAGCAACTTGGTGACGGCGTGCGAGAAATACTTCGCATCGTCCCGGTTCATTTCATTGGGCACGGCGCTCAGTTGGTAGGTCCGCGAGTTCATGATGGTGCGAACCAACTTCTTCACATCGTAGCCGCTGCCGCTGAAGTCTTTTGCCAGGGCGTCGAGCAATTCGTCATTGCACGACGGGTTCGACTCGCGGAAATCGTCGACGGGATCGACGATGCCTTTGCCGTTCAAGTGATACCAAATGCGATTGGCGACTGACTTGGCGAAGAACGGGTTCTCCGTGCTCGTCAGCCATTCGGCCAGGACGTCACGGCGGTCACGGCTCGGATCGATCGTCGGGATAATCCCACCCAAGAACTTGGGCGCCATCACCTTACCCGAGCGCGGCTGCGTGACTTCGCCATCGCGGCTGGAATAGACAATCTCCGCCGTCGGATTCTGGGCCGTCGGCGCCGGTATGCTCATGTCGCGTTTCACCTTCACCCGGGCGAACCACGCTGACATGCTGTAGTAATCGTCCTGCGTCCAACGTTCGAACGGATGGTTATGGCACTTGGCGCACTGCATGCGGACGCCGAAGAATAGCTGAGCCGTCGTCTCCGCCAGGTTTTGCGGATCCTTGGCAATGCGGTAGAAGTTGGCCGGCGGGTTGGCGTACGTTTGCCCATTCGATGTCAGCATGTCGCGGACGATCGAATCAAACGGGGCGTTGGAGTGGATCTTGCCGCGGAGCCAGGTTTGGAAGCCGTGAGCGCCTTTCAACTGGATCGTTTTGCGGCTCGAACGGAATACGTCGGCCCATTTGAGCGCCCAGAAATCCGCATATTCGGGCCGTTCGAGCAGGGCATCGATCAGCTTGGCCCGCTTGTCCGTCGCGGTATTGGCGAGGAACTTCTGAGCCTCGTCAGCCGTCGGCAACACGCCGCAGAGGTCGAGATGGACACGGCGGACGAATTCTTCATCGCTACATAGTTCCGAAGGCGGCAGGCTCATTTGTTTCAATTTGGCGAAGACGAATTTGTCAACGTAGTTCGCTTCGGTCGGGTTCTTCCAGACAAAGCCCTCACGCGGTTCGAGGTAAGTCAGCCGCAAGGCGTACATCTCTTCGAGATAACGGCACAGGATGGCGACTTCGCCCGCTTGTTTGAACTCGACGACGCCGTTGGCCGAAACGTCAGCGATGGCGGAATCGGAACTGGTGAAGACGGTCAAGCGGGTCACATCACGAACTCGGCCGTCGCTGAAATGACCGAGCACGGCCACTTGTTGCCAGCGGGCCGGGGCCATCAACACGCGAGAACCGGGAAGCACTTCAATTTTCTTGAGGACCGGCAACGTGGTCGGATCATCGGGCATTCCCGCTCCCAACCAGCCGGTGATCATCTCGACCGCAACTGTGTCGGAACCAAAGCGAGCCCCACCTTCGTGAGGAATCCGCCCCATTCCCTTCTGGAGCATCAGGCTCGCAAAGGGATTCTGCCGATCCGTTCGCCGGCCCAGTACGTCGCGTGTCAGTTGCAGGAAGTCCATCGCGGGGTCGAACCCGCGGAGTGAGAGGCGGAAACCGTTCTTGCCGCTCGGCGTTCCGTGGCACGCACCCGCGTTGCAGCCGCCGACGTTCAACGACGCGATGACTTGATTGCGGAAGCTCACCGCCTCGGCACGATCGAAGTTCGTCACTTCGACCGGGATCGTCAGATTCTTGCCGCCGGCCTCGGCGGTGATGGTCGTCGAACCGTTCTTAAGGCCGCGAACGAAGGCCGCTTCGCGAACTTCGATCATGTCGGCCTTCTCGACCTTCCAGGTCGCGAACGGCGTCAGATCGCGGACCGTTCCATCGGCATAACGCCCGGTGAGAACGATTTGCGCGGTGGCGCGGGACCCGTCCAAAACGAGTTTGGCCGGAGTTACCTCGAGTTTGAGCGGTTGCCCAATGAGGACAGCATGTTCCTTCGGTTCGGTCGGCGGTGACGCGAATCCGTAACTCGGAAGAACAAAGAAGATGGAACAGAACGCGAGTTTGAGACGGAAAGAGCCCATGAAAGCAGCCCCTTTCATGTCAGTGGCGGAGGGAAAACGCGGGTAGGGTCCAAGGCGGGCGGGACGATCCAGCAGGAATTCAACAGCGGGAGCAAAATTCAGCGATGATATGAGTGTAATCGGATCGAGCTTCCGATGCGATGGAAATTTGACTATTTTGTGAACTATGTTTCTCGAAACCGCCCTTCGCCTCCTGGGGGATCTGGTAGAATACGAAGTCTCCCCCCCACCCAAGCAGGTAACGGCTGCGTAACGCTTGAAACGAAACAACCTGCTCGATCGTCAGTATTATTAGTGAACACTCAAACAAGACGGACTGTCCTACCGTTCGTTTGAACAAAAGAACGCGCAAGCCCGTCCCGGCCATGCGTTCGTTCGAGACTTGATCGCCTTCCCTCCCCCAGGGTGCTGCCATGCCGCCGTCACCGCCTCAACAACCTCGCGTGGACCGGGATTCTTTCCTGGAATTGGTGCGATCCAGTGGTCTTGTCACGGCCGAACGGCTCGAGCGCGCGCTCGCGCAGATGCCATCGACCGATCGCGGCCGACTGGTTGCTCGCAGCCTCGTCGAACAGGGCTTGCTCACGAAGTTCCAGGCCGAACGACTGCTGGCGGGGAAGACCGATGGCTTCATGATGGGCCAATACCGCATTCTCGACGAGCTCGGTCGAGGCGGCATGGGCCGTGTGTTCAAAGCCGAGCACATGGCCATGGGCCGCGTGGTGGCTCTCAAAGTTCTCAGCAGCCAGTTATTGAAGACCGAACGGGCTCGCCAGCTCTTTCAACGGGAAGTCAAAGCCGCCGCCAAACTTAGCCATCCCAACATCGTCACGGCCTTTGATGCCAATCAAGTGGGTGATCGCTGTTTCCTCGTGATGGAATTCGTCGACGGTCCCAATTTGCAAGATCTCGTGAAGGAACATGGTCCCTTACCGGTTCCCCAGGCCTGCGACTACATCCGCCAGGTCGCTCTCGGCCTGCAATGCGCCCATGACATCGGCATGGTCCATCGCGACATCAAGCCGGCGAACCTACTCGTTCAAAATAACTTGTCGAAATCGGTCCCCGGTCCGTCGGTCGTCAAGATCCTCGACTTCGGCCTCGCTCGAGTGACGACATCCGAAGACGGCACACCCGACGCGGATTCGATCGCAGTCAACAAGCAAACCGTGATGGGAACGCCTGATTACCTGCCGCCCGAACAGGCTCGCAATCTGCACTCGGTCGACGGCCGTTCGGACATTTACAGCCTGGGTTGCACTCTCTACTGGTTGCTCACCGGCAAGGTCCCTTTCCCCGGCGGCTCCACCATCGAAAAGCTCGTTCGCCATAGCACGGAGACACCGCCTTCTGTCAACGCAGTCCGTTCCGACGTACCCGCCGAAGTCTTGGCCATACTCTTACGCATGATGGCCAAGAGGCAGGACGATCGTTTTCAGAGCGCGACGGAACTGGCTGCGGCCCTGATGCCCTTTACGGGCCAACCGGGGACGAAATGGGTGACGGTCGAGCCGTTGCCCGCGGAGAATATTGAGCCGGTTTCCAGCAAGAACTTGCCGCGGATCGAAGCTCTGACGCCCGACCTTTGGTCGAACCTGGATGAAGAATCGGGAATGGTTGGCACACTTCCGGGCGACTCGGGCATGACGCATGTCAGCAGTCATCGCAGCAGCGCCGGCCGCCGACGCCGTAAACGGCAGTCCAATCAAGGCGCCGGTTTGATTTGGAGTGTTCTGTTGTTCCTGCTCGGGGCGGGGGTCTTGGCCGGCATCGTGTTCGCGATCCGCTTCCTGATGGTCATGAAGTCGCAGTCTTGAAATTCGAAATGCGAATTTCGAAATATGAAACAAATACGAAAAGATGTAAAACCAAAGAAGCACAAACGAGAACCGAAGAAAGAAACTTTCTTCGGTTCTCGTTTGTGCTTCTTTCTAATTGCACTCAGTGCCTGAAGTCAGAGGCTTTGCAACTTCAAAGGTGGATAAATGCGGTCAAGAGTTGTGGTCAAATCAGGCTACTTGAATTCCATTTCTGGAGCGTAACAGGTCACTCAAATTGGCGCAAGATTATTTTCCGTAATTGTCTTGATTTGGACGACGCCAATTGAATTCAAGTTGCAAAGCTGCGAACCCGATGCTATTGTTGCCCGTCTTGCTTGACAGGTGTCAACATCGTGAATACGATGAGTGCATGGCTAGGCCGAGGCACCCTAAGAAAGCGATCGAGAAAGCGATAGCGTATGCCGAGTCGCTCGGATGGCGCGTCGAAATGTCGAACGGCCATGCGTGGGGGCATATTCTTTGCCCCCACCGAGGCCGAGATGGTTGCTCGGTTGGCGTCTATTCTACACCGAGGGATCAAGACAACCACGCGCAGCACGTCCAGCGGCAGATAGACCTTTGCCCGCATAGGCTAAGCGATACTGAAGGAAATGCGCCCAACACAAACCTCGAGGATGACCACAATGGAACCCAAGAAGCCGTGTGAACGCGAACACGACTTTACCTTGGTGCTTGACGGAGTGCCGCAGCTCGATCGAAAGGTGATGGATGCTCTTTATGAAGCTGGCTGCGATGACGCCACACCAAGCATCCGGTCTGGTCGAATGTTTTTGACGTTCTCCCGAAATGCAATCCTGATTTCAGAGGCGATCTTAAGTGCTATCTCTGATGTTCATAAGGCAAAAATCGGAGCAGAAATTCTACGTGTCGACGACTGCAACCTCGTTACCCAGTCGGAAATCGGACACAGAAGCCGTCGAAGCAGGCAGCAGATTCATCAGTACATCACGGGAGAGCGTGGACCAGGCAATTTCCCACCGCCAGCGTGCAACATCAACGACAACCATTCACTCTGGTATTGGTGCGAGGTGGCTAATTGGCTTTACGAGAACAATCTGATTAAGGAAGAAATTCTTCGCGACGCTGAAGAGGTGGCGTTCATTAACAGCTACCTCGAAATGGAATTCCAAAGGAAGAGGCATCCAGAATTGGCAAAGGAGTTCTTCGAGTCGATTTGCGAACCCTGTGGAGCTTAGGTTTGACAATCCCATTGGTAGCGGATGAGCCCTGGACACCGTCCGGGGCTTTTCATTTGAGTTTTACGGCATCAACTAAAACGCAACCACCGACCAATAACATCGTGCGATCTTGCCGCTCCGAATTCCGTAACAGCACAAGGAATTTCGTAACAGGACGCTTTTCCGTAACAAAGCCGAAGTCAGAAGTCGTTCTCTTTGTTTCGGAATTTGCATTTTGAGTTCAATCATCTTCGCGGAGTGTTTCCAACAACTTCGCCATGTCATCCGGCAGTGGGCATGACCAACTCATGCGATCATTCGTTTCCGGATGACGAATGCCCAGTTTAGCCGCGTGCAGCATCGCCCGTTCCGCGTCGCTATCGTCGGGGATCGGCTTACCGTTGATCGGTCGATCGTAGAGACGTTCCCCACAAAGTGGATTGCCCTTCTCACCCAGATGAATGCGGATCTGATGGGTCCGCCCGGTCTCAAGCCGGCATTCAATCAGAGTCGCATCGCCTAGCGCTTCAATTATTTTGACATGCGTGATGGCGTGCTGGCCTTCGCCGGTCTGCGGCGCGCTGCCGCGCCGGCCGTCCCCCCGGTCACGAATTAGAAATGATTCAATTTTCCCCGCCGCCGGTTGGCCGCGAACGAGGGCCAGATAGCGGCGTTCGATCGAGTGGGCGCGAAATTGTTCACCGAGCGCCCGCTCTGCTTTGAGCGTGCGAGCGAAAACCACGAGCCCGCTTGTGTCGCGGTCGATGCGATGCACCGGCCGTACTGGCTTGCCCGGTTGTCCCAGTAAGCCCGGCAATAGGTCAGCGAGGGTCACGGGCAGGAATCGCTTGCCTCGATCCCCGAACTCCGCGGCCTCCTCGGCGTGGCGCATGGTCGTCATGCCGGCCGGTTTGTCGACGACCACGATTTCACCGTCTTCGTAGACGATCTTCGGCATTGGGCCGGCGTACTTGGGCTTCTCCTTGATGATGGCCTTCTTCTTTGGCAGCGGCGATTCTGCGATGT
>Ga0105046_10001154_pt1 | contig 40000 bp, 25 predicted proteins | sample MAT03_FD_78385 | JGI IMG/M metagenome (GOLD analysis project Ga0105046, IMG submission 78385) | Freshwater microbial communities from Lake Fryxell liftoff mats and glacier meltwater in Antarctica - MAT-03 (megahit assembly) | ecosystem: Environmental > Aquatic > Freshwater > Ice > Liftoff... | reverse complement strand
CTCTTTCCAGAGCTAGGAAGCGCGCCGGCGGCATCATGTGTTTTTGACTCGGTGTTTTCCACCGTGGGAACCGGTATCGGGTCAAGTGAGATCGGGCCATCGTAGACGCGTTGTTGCCCAAACATTGGGAAACTGCCGCTGGGTGCCGAAGTCGCCTGGGTCGGTATCCCGCGAAAATCGATATCGCCTTGATTACCGGCTGCCCCGGCAGCGCGAGTCACCTGGGGGCCGCGAGGGACCACAGTTGAGGGCGCTGAACCAGCCGAGATGATCGCGGCGCATTTTGGGCACTTTAGTTTTCCCGAAGCGGGTGCCTGCTTGATCGACAATGTCGCGGCACATTGAGGGCATCGAACTTGGATCATTGCGTTGGTCTTGGTTTAGAACGTGACAGCAAAAAGGTCGTAATTGCTCGCTAATTGTAAGCCAACAATTCGCTTCGTTTAGTCAGGGGGCGAAACTTTGTTTGCCCTTCGGATTTCTGCGTTTGGGCCGCTACATTCAAAAAATCCTATGCGACGTTACAATCCGTGGTTCGGTCGTCGATCGGCGGCTCGTTTCATCATCAAGATAGACATGACCTACTAATGAGCACAGCCGCGCTTCCAGAACGCTCCGAGGTATCGACGAGTGACACATGGGATTTATCCAGCCTTTTCATCGATGAAGCAGCCTGGGAAGTCGACTTTAAGGTTCTGTCCGACCGAGTTGCAAAGCTTGGATCGTACCGTGGGCGATTAGCGGAATCAGCGGAGATTTTGGCAGAAGCTCTCGATTTCGATAGCGAATTCGATCGATTGGCGGAACGGCTTGGAACCTACGCGTTCTTGAAGACGACGGAAGACCAGGGAAACAGCGACTATCAAGCGATGAAGTCACGGTTCCAGAACCTTTCCGTCCGAGCGTCGCAGGAAACCAGTTACATGCGACCTGAATTGCTCGCCATCTCCGAAGAGCGGATGGCGGAGTTGATGGCCGATCTTCGACTTGCGATCTACCGATTGCAGCTTGAGCGGTTGACCCGTTACCGATCGCACACGCTTAGTGATGGTGAAGAACGCCTGCTCGCGATGCAAGGCGAGATGGCAATGGCGGCCGGCGACGCGTTTCGTAAGCTCAACGATGCCGATTTGCGATTTGGTGAAATCGAAGATCACGAAGGTCGTCGCATTGAGCTATCACACGCAACATTTAGTCAGTTGCTAATCAGTCCTGATCGCGATGTGCGTCGCAAGGCCTTCGATCAATACTACAAACAGTTCGCGGATCACGAAAACACACTTTGCGCGACGCTTGCCGGTACGATTCATCGCGACGTTTACTATGCGAAGGCGAGAAACTATCCCAGCAGCCTCGCATCATCGCTCTTCCCCGACAATGTACCTGAAGATGTCTACAACAATCTGATTCAGTCGGTTCGTGCGTCCTTGCCTGCGGTCCATGAATATCTGGAAGTGCGGCGACGAAAGATGAACCTCGATTCGCTTCACCACTACGACACCTACGTTCCCATTCTGAGCGGAATCAAGAAACATCACACATGGGATCAAGCCGTCGATGTCGTGCTAGAGTCCCTCGCGCCGCTTGGTGCAGAATACACCGGAGTCCTTGAAGAAGGACTGCGCGGACGATGGTCGGATCGATATCCCAATCGTGGCAAGCAAAGCGGAGCATTCTCCTGCGGATCGTTTGACGCCGATCCGTATATTTTGATGAATTTCAAAGAAGAAGTGCTCAACGATGTCTTCACGCTGACGCATGAAGCAGGGCATTCGATGCACAGTTGGTATTCCTCGCGAAGCCAACCCTTTCAGTACTACAGCTACACCATTTTTGTCGCGGAGGTTGCAAGCACTTTCAACGAGCAGCTTTTGGCCGATCATTTGCTTCGCAACGCAGCGGATGATCGCGAGCGAGCTTACTTGATCAACAACGAGTTAGATGGAATTCGCGCAACGGTTGTTCGTCAGACGATGTTTGCCGAGTTTGAGAAGCGTACGCACGAAATGGCTGAAGCAGGGGAACCAATGACCGTGAAGTCACTTCGTGCGGTCTATCGCGAGTTGTTGGACTCTTACTTTGGCCCAAAATTCACCGTCGATCCAGTGCTGGAGCTAGAGTGCTTTCGTATCCCGCATTTCTATCGTGCCTTTTACGTTTATAAGTATGCGACCGGTTTGAGCGCAGCCGTTGCGTTGTCGCGACGAGTTCTTGAAGGCGGCGAAACCGAGCTAGCGGATTACCTCGGCTTCCTCGCCGGTGGGTGTAGCAAAGATCCGCTTGATCTGCTTAAGGGGGCGGGCGTTGACATGACCAGTCCCAAGCCGATTGAGACCACGCTCAAGCGTTTTGCATCGCTGACCGTTGAGCTCGATTCGCTCATTTAGACGGTCCTGCGGAACGCCGCAGATATTCCAAGAGTTGTGAGAATTGATCGGTGGTTAGTTTGGTCTCGAAGCCTTCGGGCATCAGAGATACTTTGGATTCTTGAACTGAATCTACATCGCTCATCGATAACTCTTGAACGGTCCCATCGCTTGCCGCCAATCGCAACGTCTGCGCCGTGCGTCCCTGAACGATTCCGGAAAGGACTCTACCGTCGTTGGTCAACACGGTACTTTGCTGATACTTGGGTTCAACGGCTTGATTCGGATTCATGATCGCGGTTGCCCATTGATCAAGCGTCCAGTGGCCAAGATTGCTAAGAGTCGGCCCCAGTGCCGGCTTGCCATCGATGGTTTGATGGCAAGTGGCGCAGTGCTCACGATACCACCTCTCTCCGTCGGAAGACTCCTCAGGAACGCTTAACTTTTCAAGATAGTGTGCGACTACCGTTGAACGCTCCGATGGTCTGCCGAACACTTGCGAGAATCGGGCCCTTAGCGTCGCACTAGAAAGGCTTCGAAGTTGCTGCACGGTTGCCATGTCAAGATCTTTGACCTGCGTACTTCCGGATTCAAGGGAAGTCGCCAATTCAGCTAGCCACGCATTTCGCGAAAGTAGCGTTGCGCAGGCGGTCTTCTGTTCATCTGCCGTCAGCTTCGGCAACTCACTGATCAAAATCGTTGCAACATCGTCGCTTTTCAGTCGTCTCACCACCTCGATTACCGCTTGGCGAGCTCTCTGAGATCGACTCTGGGCAAGAATTTTTTTGAGGTCTTGGGTCTCTTGGTCTTCATCAACCAAACCACAGCCAATCAAATTGATCAACGCAATACGTTCGCTTTCGTCGACTGAGTCACTTAGCATTCGCTCACGCGCTCGTGCCAAAACATCGTTAATCAGATTTGAATTTTCACTGGTGTTACCGCGTGTTTGAGCGATCACGGATAGAAGCAGAAGCTCGCTACGGCCGAAGGCTCGGTCAACTTCAAGGTTAAGCCCCGAGAGTCGATCAATAGCAAGTTCGGTTCGCGATTTCTTTGAAGACTTCTTCCAAAGACTTAGTAACGATTTCTCAAACGTCGCATATGCATTCGATGGGATCTCTTCATCCGTGGCGAACGAATCAAGCAAGCCTCTCGCGGCGGCAAACGCGTTCTCTTCACCGTTGACCAATGACAAGGCTTTGGCAATCCAAATATCCTGACCGGACCTCGCAGCGATCGAAGTCAACGAATCTGCCGCTTCCAGCTGTGAGAAGAGAGTCGAGGTCAGCACCCACTGGAGATCAACATGCGGTCCAAGAGCCCGAGGCACAACCTGTAGGATCGCATCCTGAACCGCGGCGAGGGAGTTTGATTCGTGAGAGAATTTTTCCGAGTCGCCCCACAGTTCAGAAAACTCCAGCGCCAGCCGAACGACACGAGAGTCGCTATCAGACAACGCGGCGATCAAGTCTGACTCGGTTAACCACGACTTTTGCACGAGGCAACCAAGCGCCGACGCGCGTACCGCTGCATCTGGGTTGTCGGTCGCAAGTCGTCGTACTTGGCTTGCTAAGTCAGCATGATCAGCTTCCATCAATCGCAATCTCGCGAGGTCTCTCAAGGCATCATTGTTGCTTTTCAACGCCATTAGTAAACTGCTCGAGTCAGTCGCTAAACCAAGGCTTGCGAGTGGTTTTTGGCTCTCATGATAGACGCGATAGATACGTCCTAAGTTCGATCCACCGCGCAGGTCAATCCGTTCTTGCCATGCCGTAGGAATCCATTCCGGATGCTCGATAACCTGGCGAACCATATCGACAATCCAAATTGAACCATCTGGCGAATTGACAACTCGTACCGGGCGAGCCCAGGGATCCGTTGATGTGAAAAAGTCATACTGTTGATCATCAGGATGCCGAGTTGCCGAGTACGTACTGCCGTCGTTTGCGATGCTGATGCGAGCGACGAGATTGTGGACCGGTTCACAAATCAAACCCACTTGATCGGTTGAGTCCACGGCTGTCGACATTCCTGGCACGCGTACGATGACACTGCTGCATGCACTTGTGAATCGATTCTGGGTAAACACATCATTGAACCGATCCATCGTGCGACTGCGGGGCAATACTGGCGGCGCAACACCTGGTGTCAGCAAATGTTGATGGGCCTCACCTGAGATGGATTCTTGTTTCAGATATCGATCTTCGATGACGTAGTGAAACATCGGTTCGCTGTTGGAGTTCCCGAACCAGTTTCCGAAACTATCGCGACTACGAACGAACTGCGTTTGGCCGCTGGTCGTACGCACTTCACCAGTGATCGGATTCCAAGCGATATCTCGGTCGCGAACATCGTACGATCGGCCGTTGCGAAAACTCATCAATTGCTTAGTTCCCTCGCCGACCGTCAAGTGTATCCAACCATCAAGCCCCCACTCGAAGCCGCTAGCTCGATGCTGCGGGTTGGCATCATGGATGCCGGTAAGCAACGGCTCACGAACCTCGGCTTGGCCATCGCCGTCTCGGTCCGCTGCAAAGAATAGATCGGGCGCATTGATTACGAGCACACCGTCTCTCCACGGCAAGACGCTTGTGGGGTACGCCAATCCATCGAGGAACAATTGCGATTGGTCCATTCGGCCATCGTGGTCCGTATCCTTTAACCACTTCACTCGACCACCACCGTCAACACCGGTCGGATAGTCCGCCATTTCAACCACCCACACCTTTCCGTCAGCGCCAAATGCGATGTTGATTGGGTCTTGCACCATCGGTTCGCTTGCAACCAAGTCGACTCGAAATCCGTCGGGCACGCGAATTGAAGCCAGTGCCTCTTCGGCATTGATTGGACGCTCTTCGGCGATGGGTTGACTTAGGATCTCGCGAACTCGGCGCACAATGAGTGCCTGCGTACCGCTTTCCCAACGTCCGGGTTGCAGATAGTAAATCATTGAAAAATCGACTTCGTAGCCTCCTTCAGATCGCATGCTCTCGCTTGGCACGTAGGCAAATACATCGTCGGTATAAGCCGCGACCCAAGTCGCTTGGGTCGAAAGTTCTTTTTCGATCTGAAACTGGTAGTCAACGACCACTTCGCCGCCCAAAAAAACCCAGGTCAACTCGTTGCCGAACTGCCAAGTATGAATGGGCATCGGATAGGTTTCCGGCAATCGTCCCTTTGCCTTTGCCATCGCAATCATCGACTCACCCCAACGTTTTTCGTTCGGCTGTTGGCTCTTCGCCATTTTCTGAACCTGCTCTGATGTTGGTTGTTCGGGTACAAGTCCGGCGTAGCCAAAGTGAGACGTTGGAAACGAATCCAGCGTGACCAAGTCGTTGCGATTGATGACCGCGTTGACACTGTCGACCATTTCGACTGCATGTTGTTGAGCGAGCTCGTAAGTACCTCGAGGCATTGGGTTCGCGTCCGCTCCACAGCCGATGATTGGCAAAAAGATCGCACCGCGATGATCATGTTCAAGCCGACTGGCTGCGAGCCCCGCCCAATCGGCACTAACGCGATTGAAGTCAGGGCCAAGCGTCGTGCAATGACATGCATATAAGAAGGCAGCTCCCAACAACCGTCCATCGACCGCCGTTGCTTGCATGACACGCACGCGGTGGTCGACTGGGCCACCGGGACGTTCACCAAAACCAACCCATTTGCCATCTTTCAATGATCGTCGCTGGACTGCGAATTTCGCCTCACCATCGCCAATTGCGAGACGCGCGGGCGTCCTCGCATCCATCGCTTGAACAATCGCGTCGCGAATCGCACGTTGCACTTGATCGGCATAGCGTCGTGTTGCCTCGAGTTGTTCCTGGCTTGACGAGACCTGATAGAGATTATTGAGTCCGCCATCCATGTGAGGCGCCGCATGGGAATGCGTACTCGTTAGAACCAGACGTTGCCTTGGAAGTCCATACTTGTTTTCTAACCAAGCTGCGAGGTCGACGGACATGGAACTTGTGACTGCGATACTGTCGATCGAGGCCAGAACGACGGATTCAGTAAACTCGGAGGAGTCGTCCGGTGAGAGCACCATGATTCGGGCACTCAGCGAGTCCGCAATGGCTTCATGAGATTCAACCCGTGTCGCATAGCCACTTAGTCTCAATGGCTCCGTTGGTGTGATGTCGGCCTTGCCGAAGCCGATCTTCCAACGATCCTCGGAGACGGATTCCTCGCAACAAAACAAACAGAGGCCCGCAATCGCCAGAAACGAGGCCGCGGGTCGCCAACTGAGAATAAACAACGGCATCGGTGAATCCCTGGTGCTAGGTTACTGTCTTCAACCCATGATAGCGGTTAAGTTATCGATGGTATCAAACAGAGCCTAGTATCATCCCATTTTTCGATACATTGAATGCAGGGTTAAATTTTTTGTCGAACATCACACGCCTCGTTGGCGGGCGAGTGTTTGACCCGGCAGCGGGCGAACATGGGGTGCGCCGTGACATCTGGATTGAAGATGATCGAATCATCGACGCCCTCTCGATTAACGCCGATCGATTGTCAACCGCCGAAACCATTGATGTTCAAGATTGCGTCTTGATGGCCGGTGGGATCGATCTGCATACGCATATCGGTGGCGGCAAGATGACCATCGCCCGAATGCTTTTGCCCGAACAACGTCCGTGTGAGTACTTGCCAACAACCTTGGCGACGGGAAATGCATACGCGACGATGGGCTACAGCGCCGCGTTCGAGCCTGCGATGATCGCCTGCAACGCCCGGCAAGCTCATGCGGAAATGGCGGATACCCCGCACTTGGATACGGGAGCCTATGTTTTACTTGGCAACGAAACGGTGCTACTTAGACTATTGGCTGAGTCTGCGCCGCAATCGTTGATCAATGACTACGTCGCTTGGATGGTCTGCGCGACTCAGGCGATCGGAGTCAAAGTGGTGAACGCCGGTGGAATTGATGCGTTCAAGTTCGGTACACGTAAAATGGATGTGGACTCGCCTCATCCGCGCTGGGGTGTGACACCTGGCCAGGTGATTCGTACCCTGGCTGCCGCAGTGCATCAAATCGGCTTGCCGCATCCTCTGCATGTCCACTGCAGCAACCTCGGTGTTGCCGGAAACATCCGCAGCACGCTGGCGACCATTCGAGCCGCTGATGGTCACCCCATTCATTTGACGCATGCACAATTCCACAGCTATGGAAGTGAAGGCTCCAAACGTTTTTCATCGGCCGCTATCGAATTGGTAAAGGCGCTGGCTGATCATCCGAACGTAACGATCGATGTTGGCCAGATCATGTTCGGGCAAACGGTCACCGTCAGCGGTGATACGATGCATCAATACCAAAACACGCGATTTGCGAAACCGCGAAAGTCAGTATTGATTGATATCGAATGCGAAGCGGGCTGTGGTGCGGTTCCGTTTCGATATCGTGATAAACAGTTTGTGCATTCGTTGCAGTGGGCTATTGGACTTGAACTTTTTTTGATGGTCGATGATCCGTCGCGAGTGTTTCTCACAACGGACCATCCCAATGGCGCGCCATTCACTAGCTATCCTCATTTGATTCGTTTGCTCATGGATCGTTCGTTTCGCGAAACGGCGCTCGATGAGATTCATCCCGACGCGGCGGCATCGAGTCAGCTTCGTGGATTAACACGAGAGTACTCATTAGACGAGATTGCCGTGATGACGCGATCGGCGCCGGCAAAATTACTTGGATTGACAGGGATGGGAACGCTTGAGCGCGGTAGTGTCGCCGACGTCGTTGTCTACAACGATAAGCTCGATCGCGAGCAGATGTTCAAGCAACCTCGCATGATGATTCGGCGTGGAAAGCGGGTTGATTTTCAGTCGGGTGAATCGGCTGCGCATCAATGGTCGAAACTTAGTAAGATCACCCACACGGTCCGCCCGAGCTTTGATATATCGTCTCTCTCTGGCATTGCCAAACTGCACAACGAGACGGCATCGTTTCGAATGGAACGCCTTTGGATTTCGGATGATGAACTGGCAAGTTGCATCGGTTCTATACCCGTCATTCATCCGTGTCATGTGCGTCAAGACGAGGCCGAAACCTGATGGCTGACGAGAATGTCCTTTCGATAGCCGGCGTCCCTATTGAAGATACGTTTGCGGAAGCTTTCGACATGAAAGCAACTCGAGTCATCATCACAGCCCACACGATCCAGTGGGCCCGCAATGCGGGGATCGCGTTTACCGGATTCGGTACCAGCGTGATCGCCTGCGGCATCGAGATGGCCATCGAACGCGAACTAGCTGGCGACGAGACGCCGGATGGTCGACCGGGAGTTGCGGTGCTTGCGTTTGCAGTCTCGGGCAAGGAGTTGGAAAAACAAATCCCACGCCGCGCTGGGCAATGCATACTTACATGCCCGACGACGTCATTGTTCGCGGGCATCGAAGGCGAAAAGCGTATCGCGTTGGGCAAGACGCTTCGTTACTTCGGTGATGGGTTTCAAATCAGCAAAGTGATTGGCGGGCGACGATACTGGCGGATCCCCGTGATGGACGGCGAGTTCCTTTGCGAAGAAGACACCGCGCGGGTGGACGCGGTTGGCGGTGGAAATTTTCTGCTCTTAGGACGCTCGCTGGATTCGGTCGCCAATGCGTGTCGAGCTGCGACCGCAGCGATCTTGCCGATCCCAGGCGTCATCACTCCGTTTCCAGGCGGAGCGACACGAAGTGGTAGCAAGGTTGGCTCCAAGTACTCTGGCTTGGTCGCGTCGACGAACGAAACTTATTGTCCAACGCTTGCGGGGCTAGTACCGCAACCTTTTGGCAGCGAGGTCAAAGCGATTTTGGAAATCGTCATCGATGGGATGTCGCCGGAACGAATCGCGGAGGCCATGAAGCTTGGCATCAATGCCGCGTGCAATGCGGTCGGTTCTGAAGGATTGGTGGGTGTCACCGCAGGAAACTACGGCGGCAAACTTGGCAGACACCATTTTCATTTACGTGAGGTTCTCTGATGCCTGGTTGGGAACTCCGACTGATCGCCACGTATGCACCAGCCTTGGATGGCTCGCTGCTATCGCAACTTGAAACCATCGAACAAGAAAAGGACGTCGGGCTGATCGAATTGCCATCACGGAACGCAGTACATTCCCGCGTTTTGGGTGACTTGTTCATGATTAAGCGACGCGCTGACACAAGAATCGTGATATCGGGAGACTGTTCCTTTTTGCATCGTATCGCGCACCGCTGGACGTCACGGTCATTGACGATCGAAGGCGACGTCGGTGCGGGACTGGGAATTCAAATGCGAGGCGGTCAGTTGGACGTTTACGGAAATGCGATGGACGATCTGGGATGCCAAATGCGAGGCGGAGTGATTCAAGTCAAAGGCAATGTCGGTAATTTTCTGGGAGGTCCAATGCCCGGACGTCGAAGTGGAATGAGCGGTGGACGTGTCATTGTGTTCGGCAACGCCGGGCATCATGCCGGATACCGAATGAGAAGGGGCACGGTCATCATCAATGGAAACTGCGGAGTCGCGGTGGCAAGTGATATGGTTGCTGGAACGGTCGTCGTGAGAGGTACTGTCGGAGATCATGTAGCTGCGGGAATGAAGCGAGGAACCCTCGTCGTCGATAAGCGAACGTTTCTCCAACCGATAAGATTTAGTCAGCCACGGTTGGAAAGACTTTCGGTGATGCGGTTACTCGAAAGCGATTTACAAAACGATGTTCCAGAGATCGCGCGGGCGATGCGTTTTCCGATAAGCCGAAGTCTTGGCGACCTCAGTGCTGGTGGTCGGGGCGAGGTCTGGGGCATTGAACACCCGTCGTAGTCACCGCCTTCTAATTAGGCAGCGGTACGACCGTGATATTGGTCCGATAGCGACGACCGCCACGACTAATGATGACAGGAACTTCCTGGCCCAGCGGTGTCAAGCCAACACGGGTAACCAAGTGGTCGTCGTTATCTACTCCGACGCCGTCAAATTCGAGGATCACATCGCCTCGAAGCAGGTTCGCGACTGCGGCTGGAGAGCCATCACGGACTTCCTTGACCAGAGCACCACCGGAGAAGCCGCTGCCTTGAAAAGATTCATGGGCCGTAAAGTCAGGGTCCAGCGTCACGCCCAGATAGGCTCGCCGCAGTTTTCCGTACGTCACCAATTCCTCCGCGACTCGCATTGCCATATCAATGGGAATGGCGAAACCGATTCCTTCACTGCCGCCGCTGCTGCTAGCGATCGCCGTATTTATGGCAACAACCTCGCCACGAAGATTGAGCAATGGTCCACCGCTATTGCCTGGATTAATCGCAGCATCGGTCTGGAAAAAATCCTGCAATTCAATACGCTCGGTCCCGAGTGTCAAATCGCGTCGCCCTTTCGCACTTACAATTCCAAAGGTAACACTGTGACTGAGTCCGAAGGGACTGCCAATTGCGAGGACAAAGTCGCCAATCTCCATCGACTGGCTAGTTCCAATTTTTGCGGCCGGGATCGGTTCATCAATTCGTAAGATGGCAACATCCGTGCTCGGGTCCGACACCACTTTGGTGGGATGCAGCTCGCGCCCATCATTGGTTCGGAGAAGAATTTGGCTTGGCGATGCCCCGACGATTACATGTCGATTCGTCAAAACCCAACGCTCGGTTCCGATCATGACGACGGCTCCCGAACCGGCTTCGTCGTACGATTCGGTGCGACCGCGAGTCTTTTCAGTCTTGCGAGCTTCAATGTGGATCACGCTTGGCTTGACGAGTTGGGACACTCTTTTGACAAGATTGCCCAACCGATCGACCATCGAAAAATCTTCCGCGAGTTCGGCGTACAACTTCTCACGATCTTGATTGAACGTCGAGGCTCCAACTTCGGATCCGCCTGTGCCTCTGAGGTCGGGCAGATGCGGAGAAATCGACTGGCTTGATATCGCCAAACTTTCCTCACCCACTCGCATCGATCGGTAGGGTGCTTGGGTTTGTGCCTGTGCCGTGCTAACCGTTGTGGCAACAAGGGCCAGTGACATTAATCGACTGAACCACTGAATCGGAATCTTATGGTTGCGCCTAGCGCAACCCAGGAGGATGTATCTGAGCATCGAAGTCGTCTTAGCCGGGGGGAGGTGCGATGGACTCGCTTCATCCTATGCATCGACGCTTTAGTGGTCACGAATTTTGTTTCAAGTTCGTCGGTATGCCTCAATCCGACGATCGTCTTCACCCGAATTCACGATCTATCGAGCGTTTTCGATTCGACCCTACGCGTAACCAACCGATCCAACAAAAAAACGACTGAGTTAATCCCCAGTCGCTTGACAATGATGGTTCTCGCTTTCGAACAGAGCTAAAGTTGGTCGACTTCGGAATCATCGAAGACACGATTCCAACTTGATGCGCCCGACGAACCGATATCCTCTGCTTTGCGTCTGCAACCGATACAGTCAATTACATACGGCACCGCTTGCAGTCGTTGAAGTGGAATGGGTTTTCCGCATCCGTCGCAGTCGCCATAGCCACCCTCATCCATTCGTAAAATCGCATTGTCGATCGCAGTCAGTTCGCGACTCTCAACATCAACGAGCTGACTGTTGATTTCATCTTGTGCCGTATCACATGCAGCATCGAGCACGTCGCCAGACGTAGCAGCGTGCAACTCTCGAAGCAGACTTAGGTCACCTTCCAACGCTCTGCCAAGTGCTTCACGTCTTCGAACGAGAATGTTCCTAAGTTTTGCAATCGCTTCTTTTCGAGCCATTACTGTTTTCCCTTTACCTCAGCCCTTCGCGTCGATTCACAGGATCCAATGCCCGGAAATCTAAGTCAAAAGGAATTTGTTTCAATTGAGACCTGGCCAATCGTCAGGCTCTCGTTGTTCTCTGGTCCGTTGATACGCCGTTTCCGTCCATATGGTTTACCCATTTGGTCAGATTCGACGTATGAATTCGTGCTCGAACTATAGAAGCAAGCCTTTTCGGAATCACCACCTGAGTTCGGTGCATTTTCAATAAACGTCTGCCCTTGGTCGTAAGTTTCTGATTAGGCAGTGTTTAACGCGAATGCCGGGGGCAAAAATCGGTTGGCGACAGCCGGTCAATCTAGACGGACAGTTCCGTGGCAATAAATGTCTTTCTGGCTTTCGTACTGCCGCAAATGACGCATCTTATCCATTTTGTTTCATTCTGCGAACAAATCAAAGATTCGCCTACGTTCGGGGGGTGTAAATTCATGGCTATTCGGCTCTTCACCTGCCGATAAAAAACGAAGAGGTTCGTCGTAATGATACCGCGACCCACCAGCTGGAAGGAAAAGAACGTTGATCACCAACCCTCCGATTACCGCGACGCCGGAAAACGACTTTCGAACGAGTGCCGACCATCCATTTGACGCTAACACGCTATTGGGCAGTATTGAGTTCCGGGTCATTCGCAGTGGGGCCTCCGCTCGCAGGATGCGTATCAACGCAACGCGGTGTACGTTGGGAAGTGGCGAGGGGTGTACCGTACGCTTGGATGATGCCACGCTTCGCCCAATGCACGCCGTCATTTTGCGTAATGCAAATCAAGTCCTCTTGCGTGCTTACACGGTTCCAATCGAAGTCAATGGAAACTTGACGGCGGAAACACTTCTACACGTTGGCGATTACTTTACGCTTGGCAGCTACCAATTCGAGCTCGTTCACACGCCCGACGTTGGGATGAATCGCGATTCTGGGAAAGGATCATCGGATCAAGAAGTTCCTTCAACTTCGCTGGGTGAGGCATTCGGCGAATCGAGCCCCGTTGAAGTCGATTCGCTAGGTGCACCATCTGGGGAAAACGCGTTTTCAATGATGTCACGCCTGCTTGATGGAGAGTTTCGTGAGTCCGGCAGTCGAGCGTCATTATCTAAGCGACCGGTTCGTCTGTCGTTCGTTGGTGGAGTGGAATACGTATCTGAAGCGGTTCAATCATCCTTCACTTTCGGAGATGGGCCGAAGACGACTCTTGAGCTGTCGCAGAAAGCGACACAGCGACTTCAAGCCGATCAGCTTCGCCGGGAAATTGCAGCGTGGCGGAACCGTGAGCAAAAATGGAAAGAACAAGACGCCCAGACTCGATCTGAGTTATCAGATGCAATCGCTCGTTTTCATCAATCTCAACAGCAGGCAGAACAGGCAAGCGATGCTGTTAAGCAGCTGCGGAAACAAATCTCGCAGCTAACGGAAGAAATGGAGTCGCTGGCAAAGGAATCGGCGAGTTACCGAGAGAAAGCGGAAAGGGCGAAGGAAAGGTACAGAAAGTCCGTCGATGCGGCGAGTGAAGCTCGTGACGAAGCGATTCGTCAACGTGACGACGCGGAAGTGAAGAACGATCACTCTTCAGTTTTACAGATTGAGTTGATTCGCGAACGAGACCTGCTTCGGCAGGAGCGTGACGCAGCAGTTGCTGAGCGAAACAACATCGTCTCAGCGAACCAAAATCCGGCTGAGGAAGTTCGTAAGACAGCGTTGTACAACGCTGAGCTTGCGAAAATGAGCGAAGAGTTCGCTGCGCAACAAGTTTCTCTAGCCGTTCAGCGCGAAGAGCTACAAAGCATTCTAAAAGCTAACGATGAACAAGCCCGGAAGGCGACCGATAGGCTTGCGCAAGCTCAGGTTCAAATCGAAGGACTGTTGGTTGAAGTCTCCAAACACCAAGAAGCACTTACCGCGCGGCATCAATCAAGCGAACAGGCAAAGCGAGAATATGAGACGCTGATCGAAGAGCTTAGTACGCAAGTGTCGCGCCTTGAAGCCGACTATGCAGCCGTTTGTGAACAGCTATCGTCGGCAGCAACCGACAGTGGGCTCGTTGATTCTCTAAATGCTCGATTGTCCGAGGCGGAAAGTCGTCGGGGTTCCGAAAAACTGAGTTCGGAACAAGCAGCAAAACTGCTCCATACGAATATCCAGCAGCTTTCAATCGAGCTGGCGTCGGCGACGACTCAGCTATCCCAAAAAGAGGTCGAGCATGAAGCGACTCAAGCTGAGCTCAATAGTGCCTATGATCGTCTCACTTCGGTAAGACGTGAGCTAGCTGCGAGGCCTACAACTGAACAATGGGAAGACCTCCAAAAGCAACTTGTTGAGACGGAACAACAGCTTGCTACGACGGAGCAGCAGATCATAGTTCTTCGGCGCGAGTATGATCATTCGCGAACTATCAGTGTTGCCCAGAATGCAGTCGGCCGGATTGACGCAATGCCGATCATTGCGGCGACCCCACTGCCTACTTCTTTGCCCAATGCCGAGCCGTCCAAGACCGGTCTGGGTGTTCAAGCGAACGACCCACAACGTGATCCAACGCAGACGAATGACGACTTGGGCGACCACGGATGGCCAACCTACGGCGTCGGACAAGATGGTCCCTTCGATCCGATCCAAGACTCTGCTCTGAACTTAATAGATGCCAGCGAAAGTGTTGCTGATCGGTTGTCGTCCTACACATCCCACGAAAAGGCTCAGCGATTATGGCATGCACCGCTTCAGGATGATGCGCAAGGTCGCTTCGATACATCTAACGCTCAGGTTGAAGTTGATGTTCCGGAGCAAACCAATGAACAACGCCCCTCTTCATTCCTTGCAGAAGAAGCCGCTGCAGAGGAAGTCGTTGTTGAATCGCCTACGATTGGATTCTTTGCAAAGCAGCTAATCGCTGAGCCAAAGACTGATCACCCATCGATCTCGCCAGAGGACGAATCGCTATCCGTGAGCCAATCACTCGGCTCATGGGTTAACTCTCCGACACGTTGGCAGCAAAGTGACGAGCTGAGCATGGGTGTCACCGATGCTAAGGATCAACCGTTGAATCCGCTTGAGTCGTTCCGAGATTCTGCATTCACCGATTCGCAAAGTGGTGATGGGTCGGGACAAACGCAGCAAACTCCGCAGGCATGGGATACCTCGTTTCATCGCTCGGAAACAGATTCTACAGGTCCGGAAGAATTTCCATTTCACGTCAATTGGTCATCGGGAAATGAGCTGCCAGGGGCAGCATCCTTGGATACTGAATCGGAGCCACAACAAGACGAGTCAGAGCACACGTACATGTTGGCGGACATGCCGTTGAGGGAGATCATCGATGCTGAAGCGATGAAACAATTCGATTTTTCGGTCTCCTTAAATTCATCGCAAGTAGAATCCAGCGGTCGTGATAGTCGCTTGTCCTCCGAAAGCAATTTGCACGCGTTTGACTTTCAATCCGAGGTTGTGGAGAGCGATCAGGTATCGCCCGCAAAAACTTACGCTGTGATTGAACCTGCAGTAGAGGACAATAATGCTGAACCAGCACCCGATGATGATTCAATCGAAGCCTACATGAACCGGTTGCTTCAAAGAGTCCAGGGACATAGCAGTCCGCAGATCGAGAAAGCAACACAGCCATCCGCGGCGACGTCTCCTTACTCTCAGCCAACTTCCAGCACAAAGACGGTAAATCGGGAAAGCACGCCGACTGCCAATTCGGATACCACGTCAAAGCCAAGCGAGGTCATTGATCCCAATACGCCGATCGTCCCCCGAAGCCAAGCTCCTGAAGATGCTGGCCACCTTGCGGCGATGCGAGAACTTTCCAATGCAACTGCGAACAGCGCGATTTCGCAAAGCGTCCGAGGGCAAGCGGAAAAGATGAAATCAAAAGCCATCGTTGACTTAGTTCAGGCAGGCGTTGTATTAGGATGTGCGTTCGCGTTTTATACCTGCGGCGAGAAGATTCCGAGCCTTCAGTACGTTTGGTTTACCGCCGCCGCACTTGCAGTTGCGCTATCAGTCTTCTTCGTTCTTGATATGTTGAAAAAACTCTCCGCCGCGAAAATGACTTACGACGACATCTCTGAGCAACCGGACCACGCCGATGCTCCTTGATGTAGTCCGTCGCCAAACTCGAACCTTCAGAACTTCACCAAGTCACCAAACCGACTCATGTACGTCATCGAATGGTTTAGGACTGTATCATAGTCGAGGGCTTCGACATCAGCGCCAAGTAGTTCGATTTCGACCCACCGGTCATAGCCGCCGCTAGCAAGCGTTTCCAGTAGCTCAGGAATGGGGACATTGCCATCGCCAAGGAGGCATCGATTCATTTCGCCGAACGGACTTTGTTTTGCGTCGCCAAGCTGGACCAAGTGGAGTTTTGAGATCAGTTCTGGCAACCATTGATGCATATCGGTATCCATTCCGAGATGGTAAGTATCCAAAACCAATCCGAGTTGGTCGCTTCCAACATCGGCGATGACGTCAAGCGTGGCGCGAATGTCAGTAACGAACGACCATTCGTCACCGCATCCCGGATGAATCGGCTCCAGTGCTAACTCAACATCGTGAGCCTCCGCCGCCGCACAGATTTCACGCAACGCGCTGCATAGGGTTTTGTGCAAATGCCGTTTAATGTGATTGTTACGACCACCGGCTAGCACGACCAAGGTGCTGGCCCCGAGGATTTGAGCCTCGCGCACAGCTTCAATCGCATCTTCAACGGCATCGGAGAAGCTTCGACCGTCGCTTCCGGTAAATCCACCTGCCCACGAGAGCGACGATACGCTTATCCGGTTCTCAAACAACAGTTCAGCCGTATGCTCGACGCCATGATCATCTAATTTGGGACGCCACATTCCCAGTCCGCGAATTCCACGTTTGTTCGCTGCAGCGATTTCTTGCTCAATATCCCATCGAAGCGTCGTTAGCTGACTGATCGCGATCTTTTTCATCCGTGTTATCCGCTTGGCCTCGTGACTGTGGTGGATGCAATATCGCAGGTTATCGCGATTATGAAAACAGCATTCTTCAACCGCCCATATAGGGTAGCCTTCGGCCTTGACGTCGAGCAGATGTCAACTGCTGGCTGAGGTCGTCTTTGGTCAGCGTTCGAATCGGGATCGTCACAAGCGACATCACGTCAATCTCGTTTCCCCCTCGTCTTTTTGCAACCAACTCGATCTCTTCCTCAAGCGCCGCTAACCAAGCAGGAATATCGATACCAACACCGGTCGGATGTCGCGTAAGCAACTCCGCTTCACGCTCCAGCAGCTCAAATGAAACACTTTCGATATTCGCTTCTGCATCCAGCGTCGCAGGCTCAATCAAAGCTCGCATGCGATCGATCGTCATTGGTTGAACGAAACGTTCGAGAACTCGATCGGCAATCGTGGGCATCCGCATCGCATACTCTCTCTGAAGGCTTCGCAGCTTCGTTGCATAAATATCAGCCTTCGCACCGATTCGCTCTGCCAAGCTTCGCCGCCAGGTTACGGCCGCTTGTTCAAAGCGACTTCGTACCAAAATTTCGTGAGCCCACATGACAGGCTTTAGGTTCCAGGCGACGCGATCGTATCGAACTCGCAATCGCAAAAAGTCGTGAAACATGTAGATCAAATCACCGCGATCGCTCTGCGTTGTGGTGCTGTTGTAATCGAGAAACTCGGCGTGATGATCGAGGATCGACTCGAACACCAGGCCCAACCAGCGTTCCGCATCCAGCCGACTCAGTTCTCCGCTTTGAATGTCTTCGAACAGCAGCATTTCTTTCACATCGTCATGCGATTCCAGGACGCGATCGATCCACTTGCCGACACCCTGGTGCAAAATCGCTCGAACATTCGACAGCTTCAAAAAACCCTGTGTAAAGATCGGATCGCCGTAGCGGCGCACAAAAGCGACCATCTGCTGCCACTGCGTCTCATCCGCGACCGTTTCTAACGATGACAATCGCAGTGTCTGGCTATGCGAGAGCCAACTCGCCAACATCGTTTCCGTTAACGACTCAAGCATCGAAATCAAATGCTTGGTCCGATCCCCCTTTTCCATGTTTGGCCAAGAACGAACGGAAGCGACCAGCGAGGAAACCAACGAACGGAATCCGATGCGAAACAAGCCATCAAATTCAGTCACCGCGCCGCCGCCGATCGGATTATGTTGTTCCATCATGCGGGCGGCTTCGACAAGTCGACAAGCTTCGACGTACAACCCGCTTCGAGGCATTCGGTGCAGCAGATGGTGGAGCATCCGCTGGCGAAGTCTTGCTACAAATATTTTGACCGGGTCACCGCCGCGCGACAGCGGGATATAAAGCAGCGACGACTTGCGCAATGATTCAAGCATCGCAGAGAACTGCGATCGCGCGGATAGATGATCACCGGATACCAAAGCCGCAAACATCCGCACCGCACCGGCATCGTCAGCGCTCATCAACGACGAAGGGTCTTCGCTTCCCGAGCCAACGTCGCCCCAACGAGACTGTTCGGCGATCAAGACCCCAGTGATCACTCGCCGCGCATCGGAAACTTCGACGGTCGTCGCGATGACCCGCTCTAAAAGTGAATCGCGTGTAAGCCGTCGACGATCATAGATTCTCATTGAGTCATTGTCAGAACCCTGCGGCACCACTCGGTAAGAACGAACGTCGTCAAGCAGTTCCAACAAGTCTTCACGATTGACCGCGGCGCGATTGACCCATGCATTGAGTGCGGTGAGTCGATCTCCGCGAGACGCCTTATTTGCTCCTTTCAATTCAGTTGCGTACCCAATGTCGGCAGCGATGGCCCACATCCGGGCGAGTGACTCGATGAAGCTAAGATGATCGACCAGTCGTTTTGACTCGGCTTCAAGATCGTCCTGCGTTTCTTCCGCCGCACTCCCATCACCGAAGATCGGCGCATCGTGTCCGTCGTCAGTTGTATCGTGGTAAGTGACGTCCTCGTAGGCTGCGTCGAACAATCCCGCTGTTGTTTCGTCCTCGTCATTCGATTCGGCTCCGGCCAGCTCCACGTCCCAATCGCGTTTCTTTTTTGTCTTCGAACCAAGTGAAAAAGCAGGTGCCGACCAATACTGTTCAGCATTCGCTTCGAGATAGTCAAAGAACTTTCTTGCGAGCGGCCAAGCATTCTCTAGTGGCGGTTCGGGCGCAACGATCGCGTCCGGATCAGATGTTAGCCGGGGGTAAATCAGCGGTCCGTCGTGATCGTTTGAATCGAGCTTATCGGACCCGATCCCTGCCGCAAGTCGAAGCCGCACGAGCCATCTGACGGCAAGGTGCGGAAGCGAACTGCCGCCCAAACGAAGCCCGATACGCGGTGCGTTGTCGAGCCAGTGGATTAGGAGAGCCATCGACGCGACAAAGTCTTTGCGATCAAGCATCGCGTTGACAACCAACGCATAAGCCCTTGGCGAGTCAAACAAATCAGCGTGCGGCGCCCAGAACTTTACGTCACCGGCGGCCGCGCCGCCGCGATGCCATAGCTGGAGTGCCTTGGCGACCAAATTTGCCGACTCATACGACTCCAGCGAATCAACCGCTTCGACCGATTCGACCGTATGGGCCGCGAATTGCCGCCACCATCTGGCGATCGAGTTGAACTGGTCATCAATGGCTGCGAAGGTCTTTTCGTCATCGCGAGCAGCCGCTTCGCTCCAAACGCGGGCCATGTAACCAAACAACTGTTCCACCAAGTACACTAAATCGTCTACGCGATGATCGTGAACACTGTTTTCGGGACCAGGAAACAGGCTAAAGTTACCCCCGAAGTAAAGAATGTTCCACGGATCAACACAAGCGCCACATTCGATCGCTCGAAGCAGCATCTCAAACACATGGCTCGGAACACCTGCCGCTGCCGTCAAGTCGCCGGCACGAAGAGACCTCAACCCGCCGGACATCAAACAATCGATGCGGCACATCAATCGCGCGGAAGTGACGGGCACAGCGTCTGCTTGCTTGACGGCGGAATCGGGATATCCCATCCGGGCGTAAAGCCGGGCGAGCTGGACATGCTGAAGCTGTTTGGCGCGTAGCTGTGCCAGGGCCGCATTGAGATGTTGACGGGCGGCACCGAAGGGCTGACGGCGCTGACGAACTTCTTGCTGAAGTCGTTCGCGATGACGTTCCGGCAGTCGCGCAATCCGGTCGTGATAAAACTCGTCTCGATAAGACGCGATCGGCTCCATGAGTGACTTCAGAGTGACGTCGCTTGTGTACGCACTCGGTCCCCAGCCACTAATGCCGCTGCCCATCAAGATCGTTCCTGCCAAGACTGCGGCAGCTTCTTCCATCAATTCTTCGACGGGACAATCTTCGCTGGCATCTTCCTCGACTCGCGAAAGAAGCGCAGACAAGACAACCTCGCGGATAACATAGCGAGTGTAGTAACCCTGCTTGGAAACGTGATCGGGATCCCATTGGCCAAAAATGTAGTTTGCGCGGCGATGCACCGGATGGTCGAAGTCATAGGCTCTCGGATCGAACGCCAGTTCTTGAAGTCTCGACAATTCGAAAGATGCGGCACGAAGGATGTTGGCATCCGTCTCACGCAGCGAACTCATTGCTCGTCCAACAATTTCACCATAGGGTCCATCCGTCGTGCCCGCGCCTTCGATATACAGAGGCACGGGCCGAATGTACTCGCGCGGGTAGGGCTCGCCGGGTGCCTTTTCTAGCCTCGGTACCGGCCGGTAGCCCACAAAATCGTCCAAACGATCGAACGCTTCTTCGATAATTGCCTCATTATCGATAACGCCCTCACTCATCACTTTCAGAAGTGGTTCAGCGACTCGTCCAAGAAAAAAACCGCTGAAAATCGACTCGGGAGGCTGGTGAAACAGCAGATCCTTATGACGGTCAACGTAAGCCGGTAACGCCTCACTGAAGAGCAGCCGAATGACCAAAAAAGTTTGGTCAAAATGTTTGGGGTTGGATGCTGCTTCGGAAAGTTCCGCTGTTGTTTCTTCGAGCCATTGACGAATCACGAGCCAAGCGGGTGGTCCCGACAAAGGCTTACCGTGAACCGCCTGGGCATATAGGACATTCCAAGCGGCAAGCGTCTTTGGATCCGACGTGCCGCCTGAAAAATTGAGATATCCCACCACCTGTTGCAGCGCATCGCGAAGTGAGGTCGAAGACGACGGGTCAGACATCGGTAGCTTTGGAGGAGGTGGGATCGAAAGTCAGCGAACGATTTATTTCTTCGCTTTCTTTGCCGACGTCTTTTTCTTCGTCGTGGCTTTCTTTGAGAATGCTTTCTCTACCTTTTTCGAAGCTTCGGCTTTCTTTGCTTTGGTTGGCTTCGCCTTCGTCGCTGCTGGCTTGGAGGCTTTGGCCGGAGCCGCTTTGGCGGTTACGGGCTTGGTTGCCTTCGCCGGGGCCGATGCCTTCGCTGAAGGGGCTTTGCCCTTTGACTTTGCTTTGCTTGCAGGCGTCGAGGTGGTTGTCTCTTTCTTTGTTTTTTTGCCGCTAAATGCGGCAGCCCAACCGTCGGTATAAGCGGCGTTGGGTCCAACTCTCAAAATCGTCATCGTTTTTTTGGCCATGTGAGGTGAAATGAAAAAAATACTTCCGCGTTCAGGTGCAGCGCAATCATTGCGCTGCGCAAGTAGAACCTTAATGGTCAATGGTTCTACGTGAGTGCTCGTTTTTATCCGGCGTGAATGCTCTTGTAACGTCGCTTCGCGCCTTCTTCGATATCTTCGCCATGTCGTTCGCGCCGGCCACGTTCATAAGTGTCGAAGTTGCCTTCACACCAATAAAGTTTTCCGTCACCTTCGAAAGCGAGAATATGAGTTGCTAAACGGTCAAGGAACCAGCGGTCGTGCGAGGTCACAACGACACAGCCAGCAAAGTTCATGATCGCTTCTTCAAGTGCTCGAAGTGTATCAACGTCCAAATCGTTCGTTGGTTCGTCAAGCAGGAGAACGTTGCAGCCCTTGCGTAGCAGTTTGGCTAGGTGGACTCGGTTCCGCTCTCCGCCAGATAGGATGCCGACTTTCTTTTCTTGATCGGGACCTTTGAAGTTGAACTTCGAGACGTAACTACGGGCATGCATGGTTTTGCCCCCGCCGCCCATCTCCAAAACGTCATGTCCGCCGCTGATTTCCTGATAAACCGTTTTGTCGGCATTAAGGCTATCGCGACTTTGATCGACGAAGCCCAATTCGACTGTTTCCCCGATTTTGAAACTGCCTGCGTCAGGTTGCTCTTGGCCGGTTAGCATTTTGAAAAGAGTCGTTTTTCCCGTGCCGTTGGGGCCGATGACGCCAACGATGCCACCCGGAGGCAAGCGGAAGTTCAGGTCCTCCATCAAGATTTTGGTTCCGTAAGCTTTCTGGATGTGAATGCCTTCGATAACCAAGGAACCGAGATGCTTGCCGGGCGGAATTTGAATCTCCAGCTCATCCGGCGTTTCGTTGAACTGCTGCGCCGACATTTCCTCATACGCCTTGATACGCGCCTTGCTCTTGGCTTGTCGCGCTTTGGGGCTCATACGAATCCATTCCAATTCGCGAGATAGCATTCGGTCACGAGCTTTTTGAGTTTTCTGTTCGACCTTCATCCGTTTGTCTTTGGCTTCCAGCCACGCGCTGTAGTTGCCTTCGAACGGAATGCATCGACCGCGGTCAACTTCAAGGATCCACTTCGCGACATTGTCCAAGAAATAACGATCGTGGGTGACCGCAACAACGGTTCCTGGATAGGCGTCGAGGTGCTTTTCAAGCCAAGCAACGCTTTCCGCGTCCAAGTGGTTCGTTGGTTCATCAAGCAACAGCAGGTCAGGTTGGCGAATCAGCAATTGGCAAAGCGCAACACGGCGTTTTTCACCACCGGAGAGATTCGTGACGGCCGAATCGCCGGGCGGCAAATTCATTACGGCCATCGCGACTTCGACTTGACGATCGAGTTCCCACAAGTTGTTCGCATCAATCGTGTCCTGAAGCTCGGCCATCTCATCGCAGAGTTTTTGCATCTCGTTGTCGTCGGTGACATCTCCGAGCATGCCCGAGATTTCGTTGTAACGATCAAGGATCGCGCGACGTTCGGTGACGGCCGTTTGAACGTTCTCGAAAACCGTCAAGTTAGGGTCCAGCGGCGGCTCTTGAGACAAATAGCCAACCGTGAACTTCTTGCCCAGCGCAGCGATTCCTTCAAACTCCTTGTCCTGCCCGGCCATGATTCGCATCAGGGTCGACTTACCAGCACCATTGGGGCCGAGGACACCAATTTTAGCACCGGGATAAAACGCCAGGCTGACGTTTTCCAGCACGATCTTTTGGCCGTGCTTTTTGGTCAGGTTTTCGATCTGGTAGATGTAGTGTTTGGTCGACATGGATTGGTGTTGAATTGATTAAAACGGTTTCAGTAAAAAATTTCTTGAATGGGCAGTGGTCATGGTTACAACTAACTCCTTCCAACCCGAACGATCATTCCCATTCGATCGTTGCAGGCGGCTTGCTGCTTATGTCATAACAAACCCGGTTCACTCCCGCGACCTCATTGATGATTCGGGTGCTGATTTGCGCGAGTAAATCGTAGGGCAGACGGCTCCAGTCGGCGGTCATAAAGTCGTCCGAATCGACACTTCGAACCGCGATCGTTTCGTCGTAGGTTCTGGCATCCCCCATCACCCCGACGCTTTGGACCGGAAGCAGAACCGCGAACGACTGGCTGGTCTGGCGATAAAGTCCTGCCGCCTTGATTTCGTGAACGACGATCGCATCGGCTTCCCGCAGTTTGGCGAGTCGTTCGCGAGTGACTTCGCCGAGGCATCTTACCGCCAACCCGGGGCCGGGAAACGGGTGACGCCAAACCAAGGTCTCTGGTAAGCCTAGCGCGATACCCAATCGCCTGACTTCGTCCTTGAACAGATCGCGGAGCGGTTCGACGAGTTCAAATCCAAGTTCTTCAGGTAATCCGCCGACGTTGTGGTGAAGCTTGATCGTTGCTGCGGGGCCATCGATCGCGGCACCGCTTTCGATCACGTCGGGATAAAGCGTCCCTTGGGCAAGGAAGTGAGCGTCTGTGATTTTCTTGGCCTCGTCCTTGAAGCATTCAATGAACGCATGGCCGATTCGCCGCCGTTTTTCTTGTGGTTCGGTGATCCCTGCCAGTGCAGACAGGAACATGTCTTCGGCTTGGACCACGTGCAGGTCAGCCTTGAAATGCGTGGTGAATTCATGAATGACGGCCGCTTGCTCGTCTTTGCGAAGCAGGCCATTGTCGACGAGGATACAGGACAACTGCGAACCGATCGCTTTATAAAGGAGCGCCGCAACCACCGCCGAATCGACGCCGCCGGACAAACCGCAAATGACTCGGCGGGCGCCAATCTTTTTTCGCATCGACGCGATCGCTGCCTCGGCGAAATCATCCAGCCGCCAGGTACCTTCGCAGCCGCAAACGCCGATCACAAAATTGCGCAGCACTTGACCGCCAAGCGGCGTGTGCGTCACTTCCGGGTGGAACTGCATCCCGTAGATAGGCAGGTCTTTATGCTTGATCGCGGCATGGGGGCAGGTCGCTGTCTTGGCGACGGTGATGAACCGATCGCTGGCCCAAGAAACCTGATCCCCATGGCTCATCCAAACGTCCATCGTCGCCGGCAGACCGCTGAACAGGTCCGATGGCTCGGCGATTTCACACGTCGCGCGGCCATATTCACGATTCGGCGTGTGCTCCACTTTTCCGCCGAGGGCTTCGCAGGCCAATTGCATCCCATAGCAAATCCCCAGTACCGGAATGCCGAGATTGAAGAGCGCCGGGTCGCAACGTGGCGCACCGGATTCGTAAACGCTGGATGGGCCTCCGGACAGGATGATGCCGCGAGGCGCGATCGCGCCGAGACGCTCAGCCGTCACGTCGTGACGCAAGATTTCACAGTAAACGTTCTGTTCTCGGACCCGGCGGGCGATCAGTTGGGCGTACTGCGAGCCGAAATCGAGAACAACGATTCGCTGTTGAGTCAGGTCAAGTTGAGCCGTCGCGACGGCGTCGGGTGAAAGGCTGGTCATTTCGATCGATACCGATGGATGCGATTCTAAAGCGGGATTTTAGGAGCACGACGGTAATCTCCCAAGGGGAGACACAACATCCGGCGCTCGATACAGATAGGATTAGCGACCATGAAAACCGACAAACAGCTATACGCCCTGTTCGCGGCCAATCCACTGTGGATCTTCGAACTGACAAAGATCGACTCCCCGGGGCCTGCGGTGATGAAGTCCGTGGCGTTAAAGGCAATCGAGCGCACGGCTGATGGTGTTGTTTTCCCGGAATCGCCTGAGCCACCTTTATCGGTGGTCGAGTTCCAGTTTCAGTTTGACGCCGCGATCTACACGAGAATTGTGCTCGAGATGGCATTGTTGCAGCAACAGTACGTTGGTCGTGGGATCCAAGGTATCATCCTTTTTGCCGATCGAAGCCTCGACCCAAGAGCCGAGCCCTGGGTGAAGGTAGTTCAGACTTTCTATCTAGGCGAGTTGCTGACGGACTTGGAGCTTCGGTCACCAGAACACCCGCTAGTGGCCGTTTTTCGCCCGATCATGGAGGAAAACGAGGCTGCGCTCGAAAAAGAGATCGGTCGATACTACAATCAAATTACGTCCAGCGACCTGCCCGAGTCGATTCGTATCGCGTTGATCGATGTATTTTTGAATTGGGTCGGACAACGTTTTAGGTATAAGGACAAACAGGAAATCGAAGAAATGATTATTGGAGCGCTGCCAGATATTCGTGAAACCCAGTTGGGAAAGGACCTCATTCAAATTGGTTGGTCTGAGGGCAAACTTGAGGGCAAGTTGGAAGGTAACGTAGAAGGACAGCTCGAGGCGAAGATTGATTCCTTGTTGCTTGTACTTCAAGCGAGATTCGGGGTTGTCGACGCACAGATCGTCAATCGAGTCAAAAAAATTGAAATAATTAAGCATCTCGATGAATTGCTTGTTCAGGTGCTCGCGGTTGGCTCCCCCAGCGATTTGAAGTGGTAACCGTCGAAGTCGACATCATTGAGCTAGATGAAGATGCGTTGTCTTTTTTGATCGTTGTCGTTTGGCTACAGTCAACCCACGATCCTACACTGATTCTTCTTCCGCCCACACGTTTTGAGTTTCCATGAAAATCCTTCTCAGCAACGACGACGGCGTCTATTCGCCTGGGCTCGCCGCTCTTGAGCAGCAATTGCGACACCTTGGCGAAGTATTCGTGGCCGCTCCAGCGACGGAACAAAGCGGCGTTGGGCATTCGATCACCTATCTTACACCACTGCTTTGTAAATCGATTCGCCGAGACGGCCGGCACTGGGCCTGGGCCGTCGAGGGCTCGCCGGCGGATTGCGTGAAGCTGGCGATTGTCGAATTGTGTCCGTGGAAACCCGACCTGGTCGTCAGCGGAATCAATAACGGACTAAACGCAGGCATCAATGTTCTGTACAGCGGTACCGTGGCGGCAGCGATCGAGGGTGCGTTTTTTGGAGTCACCAGCATCGCGGTTTCGATGGAGCACGCAGAAGATCCAGACCTGCAAGCGGCCGCCGTTGTCGCTCGAAATGTCATCGACGGCATTGTCAGTCATAAGCCGCCTGCCGGACGGCTTTTCAATATTAATATTCCGATCGCTGCAACAGAGCATCCAGCAGAAGTTAAGGTCGTGCCGATGGGGCTGTCGCAGTACGGTCGAAAGTACGAGAAACGTAGCTCACCTGGCGGACGGGACTACTATTGGGCGATGTGGAGCGAACCGCCTGAGCCGCCGGCGCTAGAATCGGATCTAACCGAGCTTCGCGCCGGCAATGTGACAGTTAGTCCGCTGGATTTCGATTTGACTCGCCACAGTGAAATCGAAACGATGCGATCATGGCGTCTGAAGGCTTAGGCTTAAAATGGCGCTCTGTGATCAAGGATATCTTTGCGAAGTTTGTGGCGAAGACGTCGCCTGCTTGACCGACAGCGAACTCTACCTTCGCTACGTCATCGGAGAAATCGATCCCGAGGTTTTGCATACGACGCGAGAGCGACATATCCGTTGCAACCCGACGACGGCTCAGTTTATCGATCATCCAAAATTCGATCCTGTCATCGTCGACGGAACGTTTGATTGTCGCCTGCTCGATCCAGCATTCGTTTCATCTCGTAAGCAATTAGTCACCCGAGGATACGAACGTCTGTTAGAACTGGAGTTATTGGGTGGTGAATCGGACGTTACCGCCTACCCACTGCCCGAAGTGATCGCTAGCTGGTGAACCGGGCTGTATTGAAAAACCAAGCTTGAATTTATGGCCGGACTTCGAATCAGTTTCGATCACCCTCACTACTTGTGGTTGCTTTTGCTTCTGCCAGTCCTGTGGTGGATTAGCTTTCGCCCGATGGCTGCAATCGGCAAAACTCGCCGGCTCATTGCGATCATTTTTCGTTCCGCGGTTTTGACGGCGATCATCGGTGCACTTGCGGGTTCGCAATTGGTGTGGACGACGGACCGCATCACCGTCATGTACCTGCTCGACCAATCGGAAAGCATTCCGCAGTCTCGTCGCTTGCAGATGCTTGAGTTTGTAACGCGAAGCGTCACTAGGCACCGGGATACGGCGCGAGAAGATCGTGCAGGTGTCATTGTCTTTGGCCGAAACGCATCGATCGAAGTGCCGCCCTACAGCGACGATATTCCGCCGATGCGACAAACCGAAAGTGACTTTGGCCCTGCGGATGCGACTAATCTTGAAGAAGCGTTAGAACTTGCCCATGCATCCATGCCCGAAGACTCGCGACGTCGTATTGTCATCGTGACCGATGGCAACGAGACGATCGGCGATGCCAAAGCGGTCGCCGCGAGACTCGCATCCTCCGGAATTGGTATCGATGTCGTCCCCGCGCCGATGTCCAACGGCGCGGATGTGTTGGTTGAAAAGATCGACCTGCCCGCCGATATTCGCAATGGTCAGCCGTTTGAAGCTCGCGTTGTGATTTCGAACTATGAGGCTCTCGATGCCGATGCGACCGGCAGCAACGAGACGCCCACACGTGGTCGACTTAGCATCACTCGGAGCTCCGGCGGCGAAGATCAACTATTGCTTGACGAAGAGATTGAACTTGCCCCGGGCAAGAACGTGATCCCACTTCGCCACACGATCGATCAACCTGCGGCGTTTACGTTCAATGCAAAGTTCACTCCCGATAAACCGGCGGACGATGCTCAGCTTCAGAACAACGAGGCCGCGGCTTATACCTACGTTCGTGGGAAAGGCCGTGTGCTACTGATCGAACCATTCGATACGCCGGGGGAGTTCGCATTGATTGCGGAGCAACTTCGCAAAGCCGATATCGAAGTGGTCGTACAGCCGACTAATGCGATGTTTGGCTCGCTCGCCGAACTTCAGGCATACGATGCTATTATCCTTGCCGGCGTGCCTCGAACCAGCGGTGATTCGGCGGACTCACTGACGCAGTTCACTGATGATCAAATTCAAATGCTCGTTCGCAATACGCAGCAACTTGGCGCAGGCCTGATGATGATCGGAAGCCCCGATTCACTCGGAGCGGGCGGTTGGACTCGGACACCGATCGAAGAAGCGATGCCCGTTGATTTCGAGATCAAGAATTCGAAAGTCATTGCGGTCGGCGCGTTGATGCTTGTTATCGACAGCTCCGGTTCGATGGAGGGCGAAAAAATGTCGCTTTGCAAAACAGCGGCTCGCGAAGCGGTCAAAGCTCTCAGCCCCACGGATTCAATTGGCGTGATTGAATTTGATGGCGAGGCTCGCGAGGTCGTGCCGTTACAACAGGTCGGCGGACGCACTCATATCCTGCCGATGATCTCAAAGATTCAAGCTGACGGCGGGACGGTCATGTATCCCGCGATGCAGATGGCGTTTCGAGAGCTAAGAAAATCCGATGCTTCAGTCAAGCACATGATCGTCCTGACCGATGGCCAGACCGCCCCCGACAATTTTCAGCAGTTGACTCGCGATATGAAAACGGCTGGTATTACCGTAACGTCGATCGCGATCGGGAACGATGCGGACGTCAATCTGATGCGCCAGATTGCGACGGCCGGTGGTGGAAAAATGTTCCATGTCTTGTCGCCGCGAGCGATCCCGCAGGTCGTGATGCGAGAAGCTCGTCGAGTCGCGAGGCCGTTGATCTATGAGAATACCAGCGGTATCCAGCCCAAGGTCGAAATCCCGCATACGATCCTTAGTGGACTCGACAACGTACTTCCGCCGATTACCGGTTTCGTGATGTCGACACCCAAAGACAGCCCACTGGTGCAAACGATTCTCAGTTCGCCCCTTCCCGCAGGTCAAGAGAATCCGATCCTTTCGGTTTGGCAGTATGGTCTTGGCAGAACCGCAGTGCTTGCGACCGACGGCGGTCAACGATGGGCGTCGGCTTGGAATCGGTGGCCTGGTCATGAAAAGCTTTTGTCTCAGCTAGTACGTTGGCTGATGAGGCCAATCGCTGACACCGGGAAATTTTCGATCGCGACTCAGGTCCGTAATGGCGAGGTGCAGGTGATTGTTAATGCACTCGACAAGGATGACGATTACCTCAACTTTATAAAGATGAATGGCTCGGTTCTTGGACCGGATCTGAAGCCGATTCCGATCGAGATCGCCCAAACTGCGCCGGGAAGGTACGTCGGGACTTTCAGCGTGGAAAGAGCCGGAAGTTATTTCGTCAACGTTGTTCCTGAAGGTGGCAAGACGATGCTTGCCACAGGTATCAACGTCCCGTTTGGCGACGAGTTTCGAATTCGAGAGATGAACAACGCATTGATTCAGACGCTCGCCTCTTACAAGCCTGACGGCGGCGAAGCCGGTTCGGTTGCCAGCAACCTTGCCGAAGGCGGACTTGAGGCCGTTCTTGCCGCAAATCCGTTTCGTGAGGGACTCGGAAAGGCAGGGGCGATTCAGGACATTTGGCCGTGGCTTGTTCTTGTCGGATGTTGCGTTTTTCTGGGCGACGTGTTTGTTCGCCGTGTTTCGGTTGGGGTGGGTTGGGTTTCAACGGCCTGGGATGCGATTCGCGGCTCCGTAGCCAAAGAGTCGGCACCCGCTATGCGTTTGGATACTTTGCTCAAGACTAAAGAGCGATTGTCGACCCAGAACGCGCAAGACCGTGCCTCTGCCCGATTCGAGCCAAGCGAAGCTCTGACCGGAAATTTGCCTACCGCAGAGGGGACGTTGGTGAGAGCCAAGTCCCTTCAGACAAGTGGTTCCGCTGGAGATCCGGTCGCATCAAGTGCCAAAAGCGAACCCGATCTTACTTATACTGAACGCCTTCTCGAAGCGAAACGAAAGGCACGAAAATAGAAGAGATTCGCCTGCGAGCAACAGGCGAACCTTGCAACGGCATCCCGATGAATGTGATTATTATTTTTCGATGCTGATTATTCCGCAGGTATGGCCGTTTTAGGGGCGGTGATCACTTTCGCAGCGAGTTTCCGATCTTTCCTTGAGCATTTCGTCACGTCGCTTAGAATAGACTGGAACGTCTCATTCTCGTCGTCGTTTTGAAAACCGAGCTGCTCCGCATGTCGCATTCCAACGGATCTCACGCAAGTCCCGCTCCAACCGTTCCCGTGGGCGGTGCCGAAGCTGCTATCGCCAGGTTAAAGCAATCTTTAACCAAGAAGCGCGAACCGCTTGAAGTCGACAAGATTTTCAAGGCCCTCGTGAAGCTTGAGGGATCGGACTTGCACCTCAAGGTCGACCAGCCCCCGATGGTTCGTTTGAAGGGTGAGTTGCGACCTTTGAATCGTCCGGCGATCGACAACGAGGAAATGGTTCGGCTGCTCATCCCAATGATGGACGATCGAAACCTGGCAATTTTCGAGAAAGAAGGGGGTGCTGACTTCGCGTATGTGTGCGACGTCGATGGAGTCAGTTGGCGATTCCGAATCAATTTGCTAAAGCAGCTCGGCAAGATCGGGCTTGTCGCCCGACGTATCAGTAATTTTATCCCCGATTTTCGCGGCCTCTATCTTCCTAGTTCGATCGAAACGTTGTGCCACTACGATCAAGGGATGGTGCTCCTTGCGGGTGTAACCGGGTCAGGGAAAAGTACGACGATCTCGTCGATGCTGAATTACATCAACAGTATTTATCGAAAGCACATCCTGACGCTCGAAGACCCGATCGAGTTCGTTTACAAGGACGATAAGTGTCTCATCAATCAGCGTGAAGTTGGCCAAGACGTTCTCGACTTCAAGATTGGGATGAAGCATGCGGTCCGCGAAGATCCGGACATCATCCTGGTCGGCGAGCTTCGCGACGAAGAAACGTTTATGACCGCGATTCACGCTGCAGAAACAGGGCACCTGGTTTTCGGTACGATACACGCATCCAGCGCAGCCACGACGATCGGCCGAATTCTCGACTTGTTTCCCGAACAGATGCACGGCGCGATTCGAAGCGCGATTGCGTTTAACATGAAAGGGATCGTGGCTCAAAAACTGCTCAAGAGTATCAAGCCAGGCGTTTCGCGAGTACCGAGTTGCGAGGTCATGACGTTCAATCCGATCGTCAAGAAACTTGTGCTCGAAGGTGGCGATGCAAAGTTACCAGATGCGATTCGAATCGGTGCCGAAGACGGTATGCAGGACTTTACGATGAGCCTCAAGCAGTTGATCGATGATGAATTGATCGATCGACCGACCGCGTTCGAAGTTGCCCCGAATAAAGACGCGTTGAAAATGGCACTTAAAGGGATCGACGTTAAGGCTCCGGGAATCATTTAAGGCCGATGTTTGTGTCGGCATTCGCCGATGCTTCTTAAAGGCACACAGGTTTGTGTGCCTTCTTCGTTTTGCTCTAAACACCGCTTCAAATTTTAACAATCAAAAGAATTCATGGCCGCCGCCGAAGAGATTCAGATCTGGCAAACCGCTCCACCCGCGATGCTGTTGCCGAAGATTAGCGATAAGGTTCAGCAACAATCGGTTCTCATTGCCGCGAGGCAAAACCCCGGCTACGTCGTCGCTGCGGGACAAATCGGACACGCGATTCAGTCTCGCGCGGCTCAGCTTTTGCTCGATTATTCGCAAGCTGCGTGCTCGATGAGATACCAAATCGACGGCCAGTGGGAGCAATTGCCCCCTCTGCCCCGCGATGCGGGTGATGCCATGTTGATCGCCTTCAAGCAAGTCTGCCAACTTAACCCCGCTGATCGCCGCAGCGCCCAGTCCGGCAAGTGCGACGTGAAAATTCAGCGTGATAAATACACGCTGTCGATGCAAAGTCAGGGCATTCCCACAGGCGAGCGAGTCTTGATCAAAATCGAGACGGAAAAAATTCCTTTCTCAAGGCTCGGTGACCTTGGTATGAAGGACAGCATGATCGATCAATTTCGCGAAGCCCTCAACGCAGAAGGCTCGACGGTCGTTATTAGCTGCCCCAAAGCGACTGGCCTAACAACAACCTGGAATGTTTCGATCAACGCAGCTGACCGGTTGATTCGCGATTTTCAATCCGTTGAACCAGAGAACGAACCAGAGCCAGATATTATCAATATCAACCCGAACTTTTATGGCGGCTCGACGGGTCTAGCGGCGAGCGAGCTGATGCGAAAGATTATCCTCAAAGAACCGGACGTTTTTCTGTTTCCAACCGTTCCGGACGACACTTCGTTCCTGATGGGATTAGAGCAAGCGGCGAAGAACGAAAAGCAGTGCATCGTCAGATATTCGGCAACCACCGCGGTTGAAGCCACGGCAAAAATCGCGGCTCAGTTTCCCAAATCCGCGAAGGCTTTTGCTTCGACCTTGAAGGCGGTCTTGAATCAACGGATCGCAAGACGATTGTGCGAACAATGCAAGGTTGGCTATCAACCGCCGCCCGCGCTGCTTCAAAAACTTGGAATCCCCGCAGGCCGTGTTTCGGTGCTTTACCAGCCGTTCATTCCGCCTCCGATCGAGCAACAAGTCGACGCCAATGGAAAACCAGCGCCGATCATTCCTTGCGCGACTTGCCAAGGGCGTGGTTATGTTGGACGTATTGCGATCTTCGAGTTACTAGTGCCAGGCGAGAAGTTTCGCGCCGCATTGCTGAAGACTCAAGACGTCGGGCAATTGACCAAGATCGCTAAAGAAGAAGGACATCGATCGCTTCAAGCCGAAGCGGTCCTGACCGTCGCTCGCGGATTAACTGGGCTGGATGAGCTGAAACGAGTCTTCAGCTAGAGCGCCGGGCACTTCCTATCGCGATTGTTCTTCCATCTCACGAATGTAAGCGCGGAGTCGTTCCAGTTCATCGCCGGTTTTTTTCAGCTTAAGCATGGTCTGAACTCGCTTGACCAAAGCGAGCTTATTGATCGGCTTACTCAAGAAATCATCCGTCCCGGCATCGACAGCTCGTTCGATGTCCCCAAGTTCATTGAGCGCGGTCACCATCAACACCATCACTCCACGCGACTCGGGAGCGTCCTTGATCTTGCGGCATACCTCAAACCCACTCAGCTTGGGCATCATCACATCAAGCAACACTAGGTCAGGTTTAAAAGACGCGATTTTATCCATCGTGTCCTTGCCGTCGACCGCCGTCTCAATATCACAATCGAAATTGACTAAGTACGCCTCCAACAGTTCACGGTTGGCGGCGTTATCGTCTGCAATCAGAATACGGTGTTCAGACATGGACGGAGTTCAGAGAGATAAGAGTATCGAACCAAAAGAACCAAGCCTAAGTTGCCATCGCGACGGTTCGTTCGGCAGGTACGGGGAAATGTTCGCACAACTCACGTATTTCGCCTGCTATTCTTGCCAACGCGGCTTGGTTATCGCAGTGTGTTAACGCCTCGTGAATCCAGTTGCCAACACGCAGCATCTCATCGATGCCCATGCCGCGAGTGGTTAGCGCCGGAGTACCGATACGAATTCCCGAAGGATCCACAGGCTTACGCGTGTCAAAAGGAATCATATTCATGTTGACCGTGATCCCACAATGATCAAGAGTCGCTTCCGCTTTCTTCCCGCCAAGTCCAACGGCGGTTACGTCGACAAGCATCAAATGGTTGTCCGTCCCGCCGCTGACCAAACGTAGCCCTTTTGACATCAGTGTCTCGGCAAGCGTTTTCGCGTTGGCAATGACCTGCTTTCCATACGCCTTAAAATCGTCGGTCAAAGCTTCACCGAAACACGCCGCCTTGCCAGCGATCACATGCATCAGCGGACCGCCTTGAGTGCCTGGAAAGACGCTGCGGTTGATGTCCTTGAGCGAGTCTTGTCGACAAAGAATCAATCCACCGCGGGGACCGCGAAGCGTCTTATGGGTCGTTGTCGTGACGTAATCAGCATAAGGCACAGGGCTGTTATGCAGTCCGGCGGCGACAAGTCCTGCGTAATGAGCCATATCAACGAGGAGCTTTGCACCCACTTCGTTCGCAATTTCGGCGAAACGATCATGAGGAATCTCGCGTGGGTAAGCGCTGGCACCAGCGACGATCAACTTCGGCTTCTGTTCGCGAGCCAATCTAGCAACCTGATCAAAGTCCAAACGGTGATTTACTTTATCGACCCCGTAACTGACAAAGTTGTAGAGCTTCCCGCTGATGTTCAGCTTCATTCCGTGCGTCAAGTGCCCGCCCTGAGCTAGGTCCAAGCCCAAAACGGTATCGCCGGGCTCCAGGCAAGTCAGATATACGGCCATGTTCGCTTGCGAGCCGCTATGAGGCTGCACGTTGGCAGCCTCGGCACCAAAAAGCTGCTTGGCGCGGTTGATCGCTAGTTCTTCGACGATATCAACAAATTGGCAACCTCCATAGTATCGCTTTCCCGGATACCCCTCCGCATACTTGTTGGTCAGCACGCTGCCTTGGGCCTGCATCACGGCCAAACTCGTGTAGTTTTCGCTGGCGATCATTTCTAGGCCCTCCTGCTGACGGCGGGCTTCTGCGGAAATCGCTTCCCAAATCGCGGGATCTTGCTGCTCTAGCGGTGTCATGGTTTAGTTTTTAGAGGATGGAGTCGGGAAAAACAGTGCGGCTTCATTCCAATTGCTGAATAATTGTCGACCGCCGAAAGGAAACCGTCAATGAGAACAATTCTTCACGGCTTGGTTTCCCTGTCTTACAGGCAATTTCTCAGTTATAATCAGTTGCCTGCCTCCAATCCCACCTCTTTCATCTTCGGCTTTAGAAGTCAATCTGATGCTTTTTCGTAGTCGTTTCGCGCAAATCGTGGTTTTTGCTGCGTACTTGGCTGTCGCCCAATCCCCAATCATTTCCCTAGCCGCCGATACGGCATCGAGCTCTGCCGAACAACTGCTCAAGCCCGGCCCGCGGCCACCGCGTGCGGAGCTTATAGCTAGCCGTTTGCCGCTCCAGTTCATAGCTGCTGAGCGAATCGCCTTGATCGGCAATTGCACGGCGGAGCGAATGAACCTTTTCGGACATTTCGAAACGGGTCTTCATCTCCGATTTCCCGATACAAAACTTGTCGTTCGAAACTTTGCTCGACCGACTGACGAGGTTTCCGTGCAACAGCGGGCCAATGACTACTTCAAGCTTGATGACCCGGTGTTTGCATTTGGTCCCGACACGTTCTTCTGTTTTTTTGGGTTCAACGAATCGTTTAATGGCCCCGAGGGCATCGAGGCCTACCAGCGAAACTACGAAAAACTTCTTGATGAATATGCAAAGAAGTATCCGCGAGATGATTCGGGAGCGGAGCCTCGATTTGTTCTCGTCTCGCCTATCGCATTCGAAGCAACCGGAAACGCGTTGCTGCCCTCGGGAGAAACGGAAAACGCAAACCTCGAACTTTATACGACCGCCACTAAGGCCATTGCCGCCAAACGAGGAGCTGCGTTTATTGATCTGTTCAAGCCCAGTCGAGAATTGTTTGGACAGTCCGACGTGATGCGATTCACGATCAACGGTTGCCATCTGAACGAAGCTGGTGATAAGGCAATTGCAACGGTTCTTGAGAACGCACTATTTGGTGAGAGCAACTCAGCCCCGACGGACGAGGCGTCGTACGAGCGACTTCGTAAGGCGATCAACGACAAGTCTTGGGTTCACCAACAAGATTATCGTATGTTGAACGGTTGGTACGTTTACGGTGGACGACGCACTTGGGATACGGAGACTTTTCCACGCGAGTATGTCAAGATTCGCAATATGGTTGCCGTTCGAGATCGATACATATGGGATTTGGCGTCGGGTAACCCGTCGCCCGAAAAGCCGAATGATTCTGCGACTGGAGACTTGATCACACCGCAAACTCGATTTGGCGAACCAAGACAAAAATATAGCGAAAATGCAGAAGGCGGACCGACCATTCAGGCCCCCGCAGATCTCATCAAGTCTTGCACCATGCCGGACGGTTTTGAGATGAAGCTCTTTGCCGACGAATCGCGGTTTCCTGAGATCGCTAAGCCGGTTCAAATGACCTTTGATGCAAAAGGTCGTTTGTGGTTGTCGACCATGCCTAGCTATCCGCAGTGGAAGCCGGGGGACTTAAAACCAAACGATAAGCTTGTCATTCTCGAAGATACCGATTCCGATGGAACCGCCGACAAGAGCACTGTCTTTTACGATCAGCTTCATTGCCCTACCGGTTTCGAGTTCTTCAACGGTGGTGTTTTGGTGGTTGATCAACCTCGATTGATATGGCTTAAGGATAACGACGGCGACGATAAGGCTGACCAAGTCGTTCACATGTTGGATGGCTGGGCAACCGAGGACACGCACCATACCATCGGAGCCTTCGAATCCAATCATGCGGGCTTATTGCGGATGCAAGAAGGCGTCGCGATGAGCACTGCGGTTGAAACTCCCTGGGGGCCGTTTCGCAATTTCGGCTCCTCGGGCTGCTACACACTTGACCCGATGACTTGGAGAATTTCTCACTTCAATACACCTGGCTACGGCAACCCTTGGTGCTACGTATTCAACGAATGGGGACAAGGGTTCTGCGGTGATGGAACCGGCGCAAACCAACACTGGGATACACCGCTTTCGAGTGTACAATTTTCTGGTCGAAAAGGATTAAACGCCGTTTTTAATACCGAAAGCATGCGTCCGGTCGTTGGCAGCGAGTTCTTGGTCACTCGGCAATTCCCTGACGAGGTTCAAGGTCAATTTACCTATGCGTGCGTTATCAATGCCAATGGGCTGCCACGTTGGACGTTCTCGGATGAAGGCGGCGGCTATAAAGGCGAAAGAGTCCGAAAAGACCCGCAGGATCCTGCGACCGCATTTGACCTTCTGAAATGTACCGACAAACATTTTCGCCCTGTTGATCCTCAAATCGGACCGGACGGTGCGCTATGGTTTGGCGACTGGGCGAACCCTCTTATCGGTCACATGCAATATAGCCAACGCGATCCCAATCGTGATCGCGTACACGGACGTGTCTATCGACTGTTTTATCGTGAGAGGCCGTTGCTCAACCCGGTTCTTCAAGCTGGTAAGACATCCGTCGAATTGCTCGACCAGCTAAAAGAGTATGAATGGAGAACGAGATCGCGCGTTCGTCGTGAGTTGCAGAGTCGCCCCCAAGCGGAGGTTCTCGCCGCATCGAGTGCATGGCTGACTCAACTTGATCGTCGAGACAAGGACTTTGAGCGATTGCGATGCGAAGTCCTCTGGCTTCAACAGCATTTTCACGCCGTTGATATCGACCTTTTAAAACAATCGCTGGCAGGAAAGATCGCCGATGCTCGGGCCGCTGCAACTCGCGTGCTTGCAGACGAACGCGATCGAATACAAGGTGCGTTCGAAATGCTTAAGGCCCTCGCCGTTGATGAGCACCCGAGGGTCCGTACCGAAGCGGTCAGAGGCCTTAGCTTCTACCCCGCTATGGAAGCCGTTGAAGCAAGTCTCGCGGCAGTCGCTAAGGATCCGAAAGACTACTTCGTAAAGTACACCACCGAGTCTCTACTGGGTGCCCATCTGGATCTGTGGAAAACCAAGTACATCACCGGAGAAATCGCAGTAGATAGCGATGCGGCCAAGTCAATCCTCGACGCCGTGATCGCAGTCGACAAAAAAGGGGCAGCCGCCGTTCCCTATCTGCAAATCCTGCTGGGCAAAGGCGATCAGCCGTTGGAGGCTCGTAACAAAGCGATGCAGGCATTGGCAGATTTAAAGGTCGGGAATGCTGAAAATGGAAAAGCAGTCTTTCGACGAAATTGCCTTGCTTGTCATCGTGTCTACAACGAAGGTGCCGAGTTTGGCCCCGACATGATGAAGGTAGGTACTCGACTGAATTCTTACAAAATCGTCGAGTCGATTATCGATCCAAACGCTGAGATTGATGCAAAGTATCTCTCGACATCGGTTCTCTTTAGCGATGGCCGAGTGATAGTCGGACTGCTGGTTTCCGAAACTAAGGATGAAGTCGTGATTTTCGACGGCAAAGATAAAAAAATGATTTCTACCGACGAGATCGAAGCGCAGCAGAAGTTGAAACAGAGTAGCATGCCCGAAGGATTGGCAGGCACGATTGCTCCCTCGGAGTTCCTCGACCTAGTCGCGTTTCTTTCGTCTCTCAAATGATAGTATTCAACCCGAACCCGCTAATAAGGCTAAGCAATGGAGATCACCACAAACCTCCGACGTGACCGAAGGGTTTTTTTGAAGTCGAACGCGGCTTTCGCCGCTTTGGCCGCGATCGGGCAAGACCAACCTAGGCGAGCCGACACCGCAGAAGGGACGTCCAATACCAGCGCATCGTCGACGATTGCATTAGGTGTCATGGGCGTGAACAATCGAGGAGCGGCGCTTGCTGCGGGCTTCGCTTCGTTGCCTAATGTCAAGGTCGCGACTATTTGCGACGTGGACGAATCGATTGCAGGGCGTGTTGCAAAAAAGTTGGCGGACGCCTACGGTCGCCAGCCCAAGATCTGTGAAGACTTTCGGCGAATGCTCGATGATAAGTCGATTGATGCAATCGTGATTGCCGCGCCCAATCATTGGCATGCGCCGGCGACCATCTTGGCATGTGCAGCAGGCAAGCATGTTTATGTTGAAAAGCCCTGCAGTCACACACCGGAAGAAGGTGAACTTACCATCGCGGCGGCACGCAAACACAATCGCGTTGTGGAAATGGGCGTCCAGCGACGCAGTTGGCCAGCGATTCGGGAAGCCATTCAAAAGATTCGTGACGGTGCGATTGGCGAGGTCCATTATTCGCGGACTTGGTACAACAACCGTCGAGAATCCATCGGGACTCTTTCGCACTCAAAACCACCAATACGTTTAAACTGGGACTTGTGGCAGGGACCTTCGGCACGGCGCGAGTACCAAGAGAACATTTTGCCGTATCACTGGCATTGGTGGTGGAACTGGGGCAATGGCGAACTGGGAAACAATGGAATCCATGCGATCGATATCGCGCGGTGGGGCCTGGGCGTCGATTTTCCAACCCGCGTCGCGGCGGGCGGTGGAAAGTATCGCCACCAAGATGATCAAGAAACGCCTGACACGCTGATGGTGACGTATGATTTTCCGGATAACAAAACGATTACATGGGAAGGGTTAAGTTGGTCGCCACTTGGACCGGACCATTCGCGGTTCGGCTTGAGTTTTCATGGTACCGAAGGCTCGATCGTGATGCGAGATCCTGGATACACCGTGTTTGACATGCAGGACAAAGAGATCTCGACGCACCAAGATCGCGCCGGAGATCTGGATCATCTTGCTAACTTTGTGAGTGCGATGAGGGATTCCACCGCACTCAACGCGAGTATCGAAGAAGGCCATCGTAGTACCTTGATGTGCCACCTTGGCAATATTGCATTTCGAACTCAAACGCATCTTCAAATCGATCCCACTTCCGGGCGAATTCAAAACCTGAATGACGCTGATCAATGGTGGTCTAAAGAGTATGCTAAAGGTTGGAAACCGTCCGTTTAAGTTACAAGAAAGAGACTCTCGATGAATCGCTCCCAGATATGCCAGCACTGTTTTTCCTGCGTTATTG
>Ga0105046_10001153_pt1 | contig 40002 bp, 31 predicted proteins | sample MAT03_FD_78385 | JGI IMG/M metagenome (GOLD analysis project Ga0105046, IMG submission 78385) | Freshwater microbial communities from Lake Fryxell liftoff mats and glacier meltwater in Antarctica - MAT-03 (megahit assembly) | ecosystem: Environmental > Aquatic > Freshwater > Ice > Liftoff... | reverse complement strand
CCCGCCCACATCCCCCGGGTCACCCATGCCCGCGACATAAAGAAGCTACCCGCAATCGCCATCAAAACGAAGCTCATCAGCCCCATCCAGAGACTGCGTACACTCTCGGGAGACGACGTTCCCATCATGGTAGGAAACCAGACTGGCAAAAACTTCAGGGACAATCCGAAGATCGCAAATCCAAGTGCGTTGCTGGAGTTCATGTCCTCGATAATGCCTGAGACGTGCCAGCGAGCTCTATTTTTATACAACTCTCTATGGCATAAGTACTTTCGTTATCCTGAGGAATGTTCCTCATCTTTTCGCCGTGCAATTTGCAAGAGCCGAGAATTTTCCACCTTGCAGACTGCACGTGATGACGGGTCGGCAAGACGCAGCTGCAGGGCGGGCCAGCAACCGACGATCACTTTAGCGGCAACCGTCGCCGCCTCGCCAATAAAGCCACGCGACTGCGGCTCCCGCCATGGTGGGAGCGGCGTAGCGTGTAACGGCGACCCGTGACGCTCGCTTCAAATCGGCAATCGACTCGCTTGGCCGGATCTCTCCCTGCTCTTCGTGCCGCCGTAGGTGACCTTTCGCTCACTAGGTTCGCGTCGAGTCAAAATCTCCGACAGCCGATTGAACGAAGCGACCGACGGTGTCGTGCGAAGCTCGATTGCCCGGCGACGCGCTCCCGCCCACTCGTTTTCGAGAACCCGCAACGCGTCCGGCCCCGGAGATGGAAGGCCCCACGGGCCACTCGCAGGCTCGGGCTTTTCCGATTTCCCAAGTCGAGCGGAGCCGTTCATTCTTTGCCTCCATACGTCTTGAAGAACTTCACGATGACGGCAGGCGCTTCGGTATAAAAGGCATGACCGCCCGGATAGATCAGGGTCACCACCGGTGAACCCACTGCCGACGGGTAAAGTGTGGCGAGCGGCCCTCCGGGTGCCCAAGGCACTCCCGTTTCGTCGCACCGATCGATCTTCCGGACAGCGGCCATCGCCCTTTCCTGCCAGGCGAATTTCACCAGCGGATCCGTGCGACCCGCGATATGCAAAATGGGTTTCGGCGTGGTCGGCCGCTTTTTTTCCTGTCCGAGCACGCTCGACGAGGGGGCAAAGGCCGAAAACTCGTCCGGCCGCTCCGCCCACAACAGATAGGTGAATCCGCCTCCATTCGAATGCCCCGTCGCGAACACGCGCTTCGGGTCGACTCGAAATTCGGCTTTCGCTGCAGCGAGCAGGGTGTCGACCAACGCTAGATCGCGATCCCCCTGATCGCCCGCACGCGCCTGCCAGCCCGAACGCTTGCCTTCCTTATCCGTCAGCTGACCCGGCGTCGGCAAACCCTGCGGGTAGAACACAATCGCCTCGGGCCAAACGGCATGAATTGAAATCGTACGCGCGGCATTCTGCATCGTTCCCCCATGACCGTGAAATACGAAAACTACGGGATTCGGCGCTGCGGCCGCCGTCTCCGGAATCGAAACCAACGCTTCGCGCGGCGCGCCTAGCACCGTCCACGTCCGCCGCTCCAACGCCGCCGAAGCGACCGCAGCGGAGAAGAGAAAAAAGACCAGAGGACCGATCCAGCGCAGCATACACCCTATGACGCCCTGCCCGAAGCGAGAGTTACTGGATAAATTTTTATTCGGTCCGACGGAACCGGAGTGCGAATTCCAGCGCGAGGGGAAGACGATATCCGAAACGGCACTAGCTGTCGGCTACGAGTCCGCCAGCGGATTCGGCACTGCCTTCAGCCGTAAAACGGGACGAGCACCGAGCGAATTCGCGGGCGCTCATCGAATGTCAGCGTGGCGACCGCGGAACGTGCCAACCCGTTTGGACATGCCCAAGCTTGGATCGCTGCGAGACGCTTCGTACCTCGCAATGTAACCCGTGTAAGGCGTCTACTCTCCGTGGAAGTACAAACTACACGACCTGACCCTTTTCCGGCTGCGCTCTGGGGAGTTGACCGGATTGTCGGAAATCAAGCAATGACCTCTTCCGAACTCCCGCTCAAGCCCAGCCCGATTGCGCCGATACGCCATGTAGTGTTGCGGCGGGTTCCCAGAGCGGTCGCCTTCTCAGGTTAGGCTTGCGGCCTGAAAGCTTTGGAACAACGCGAGCCGCACTCTTTGCTCCAGTGATCTCACCTCACTAATACTCCGCCTTTCTCGACCGTCGATCGGCCCGTCGCCGAATCGCGTCCCCTCAAGTATTCCTGCAACTCTCGCGCAACCTTTCCCTTACCCACCCCACCCACCCCATCGTGAAAAACTGGACTATCGCCAAACGCATTGTCGCTGGCTACGCCGCCGTCGTCGCCATCGCCCTTTCGCTGGGGCTCTTCGCCTATGACCGCCTGTCCGTCATCCAAGGACAGGCCACCATCATCACGAGAGACTGCCTGCCGGGCATGTACGTCATCGGGCAGATCGACAGCCACGCCCGGCAAAACTTCCGCTACACTCTCGAACATCTCTTGGCGGAGGATGCCCCGACCCGGGCGAAGATGGTGGCGAGCATTCAGAACAACAAGGCCGCGATCGACAAGTTTTTCGTCGACTACGAGGCCACCATTACCACGCCAAAAGATCGCGAGCTCTGGGAGATTGTGAATGCGACCCGCATTCCTTATGTCAAATCGTTCCAAGAGGTGCTCAAACTGAACGACGCGGGCAAAACCAAGGAGGCGCGCGAGCTGAGCAATGGGGAGATGGCCCTGGCCTTCGGAACGTTCATGAAGGCGATCACCGATCAGGTGGGTTTCAACAAAGCGAACGGCGAGGTCGCCGGCGCTAGTATCACCGCTGCAGTGACCGGCTCACAGAGGGGTATCGCAATCGGCTTGGTCTCGGCGCTCCTCGTCAGCACGGCACTGGCGTTCGTGATTATCCGTGGCACGAATCGAGTCCTCACTCGCGTCTCCGGCACCATTGCCAATGGCGCCGACCAGACTTCGTCCGCCGCCAGCCAGGTCTCGTCCTCTAGCCAGTCACTGGCCGAGGGCGCGAGCGAGCAGGCGGCCTCACTCGAGGAAACCAGCGCCTCGCTCGAGGAAATGGCCTCAATGACCAAGCGCAATGCCGAGAGCGCCTCCCAGGCCAAGGAGGTCGCCCGCCAAACCCGCGTCGCGGCGGAAGCTGGCGCCGCCGACATGGATCGGATGAGGACCGCGATGGACGCCATCAAGTCTTCCTCCAGCGAAATCGCGAAGATCGTGAAAACGATCGATGAAATCGCGTTCCAGACCAACATCCTCGCCCTCAACGCCGCGGTCGAGGCCGCCCGCGCCGGCGAGGCCGGCGCCGGTTTCGCCGTCGTCGCCGAGGAAGTGCGCAACCTCGCCCAGCGTTCCGCGCAGTCCGCGAAGGAAACCGCCGCCAAGATCGAGGACTCGGTGGCAAAGAGCGAACACGGGGTGCGCGTCTCCGCCAAGGTGGCCGAATCGCTTCAGCAAATCGTCGAGAGCGCCCGCAAGGTCGACGCCATCGTCGCCGAAATCGCCAGTGCCTCCCAAGAGCAGACCCAGGGTATCAGCCAGGTGAACACGGCCGTCTCGCAGATGGACAAGGTCACGCAGGCCAACGCCGGAAACGCCGAGGAAACCGCCGCCGCCGCCCAGGAGCTCAGCGCCCAAGCCGTCGCCATGCAACAGGCGACCGCCGAGCTCCGCCAGCTCGTCGGGGGCGCGCAGTCGTCCACGCAACAGACGTCCGCTTCCATCAAGTCGCCGGCGAAGAAACCCTCGTTCCGCAAATCCGTGGTCGGGAGCCGGCCTCATGGCGGTGGCAATGGCCGCCAGGCCGAGCCCCTTTCTTCCTCCGCGCGCGGCCACGAAAAACTCGAGTTCGCCAATAGCCAGCATGACACCAACGGCAATGGCCACGCCGACGTCAACGAGTTCTTCAAGAACACCTGAGCCATGTCATCCACCACCAGTGCTCAAGCCACTGCCATCGCCGGGCTGGCCGGCCGGTACTCACGGTTGTCCTTGCCGACGAGGCCTACGGCATCGGCTTCCTGAAGGTCCGCGAAATCATCCGGCGGTAAAAGATCACGCCCGTCCCGCAGATGCCCGAAGTTCGTCAAGGGCGTGATCAATCTCCGCGGCCGCGTCATCCCGGTCGTCGATCTGCGCGTCAAGTTCGGTCTCAAGGCCGAGTTAGCCGAGCGCACCTGCATCGTCGTCCAGGTCAAACTGCCCGGTGATACCCTCGCGCAAATGGGCCTCATCGTCGACGCAGTCGAGGAGGTCGCCAACCTCGCCGCCGCCGAGATCGAGCCCACCCCGAAATTCGGCACCTCCCTCAGCACCGAGTACATCCTCGGCATGGCCAAGATGAAAGGGCAGGTAAAAACCCTCCTCGACATCGACCGCGTCGTCAACGCCGACAGCATCAGGGTGCCAGCGCAAACGACCTGAGCACTGCCCTCTCGACCGACTCATCCCGAAACTGCCGCTTCTTCCGCCAATCCCCTCATACGATGCTCAAGTAAATTTAATCAGTCGCGGATCGACTCCGTTCGGAATTCGCCGAATGCGCCCGCCTCCATCACCGGAGATTCAAGTCCCCGCCGACAGACGAATGGCTGCCTCGTCGACGCAACTAGCAACAGGCTAACCCCGTGGGTGCGCGCGTGAACGTGCTGTAGCCGCCGGGGGAGGGTATGCTTGATCTGATCGACTACGATGAAGTTGGGCACGGGGGCGATGCCGACATTGAACAACTACGCGACGGGCATGACGACTTTTAGTCCGACGGCGCGTGCAAGTTTCTGCTGTCTCTGGTCGAAACTGACGAAGCGGCTGCGGAGATGAACTTGCGGTGTGCCGCCAGCGCGATGCCGTTGACCAGCTCGACCCGGCCGTGGTGGGTCACGGACAGCGGACCGGAAGACTTGGCCCGCCACGCCGTCATGGCCCGCGATTCAGGCTCGTTGAGGTAGAGCTTCAGCAGCGCACTCGGATCCGCGTAGAGCTGATCGACGGTCGCCACGGTTGTCGTCGTGCAGGGTCTGCGCCTGCGCTCGGGTCAGTGGCGTCGGCTGGTAGGAGGTCAACCGGGACCAATAATCCACCGCCGCGGCCGATTTCGCTGGCTGGGGCGTGTGCAGCACGAGCCGGTACTTGGTCTGGCCACTTTCGGAAAGCAGCACCTCGCCCTCCGCCTCGACGAGCTTTCGAATCTTGGGAAACGAATTGCGCAGATCGCGGATGGAGGCGGTGACAGGCATCGTGAGACGAAGTTGTATCACGCACCGGCCGGCGTCAAGGCGCGCCTGGGGTCCGGGATGCGGGGGTGGGTACTTGCACGGCCCACTTCTTTCATGCTCGGCGGGAACAGGAGGTAGCGGTCATCGACCCGGAGCTTGTCGGAGATCGGGCGAGGGAGGAGGTCGCGGGTGAGGGTGAGGTTGAGAGGTTTTGGGCGTTTAGGACGTGTTTCTATCGAAATAACAGCTCCGAGCGTCTGTGAAACTGATCTGCAGTCGGCACAAGAATTTTGGCCTTCTCAAGGTCGTCGAATGCCGCTCCGCCCCAATAAGATGTCTGTCAAAGTTTAAGAAGTAATCATTGGACTGCCTTTTCGCGGCTCCCTCGAGGTTCGCGTGCTTGCTTACAAAGGTCGATTGAAGCCCCGACCGGCGCCACTCGTCGGGTTCGTCCGTCGCCGCGAGAGCACGTGGACGCAGCTCGCGTAAAAACTGCTCGAACAGGCCGAGGACCAGCGGAAGGATTCCAGCCGAAAAATCATCTGGCGAAAGCGGTCCACGTCCAGGGCGTCGGGCCAGCGGGCTTTCAGAGCATCGTAATGCTCCTTATGCTCCACTTGCTTTTTGTGTTTCGGCTTATCGAGCACCGTGCCGCTCGCGGATCACTGCGCGAAAAACAGCTTCGTCTCCTTTGACCGGAACGAGGATTTCCCGAGCGAATTTTAGGGCCGCGAACTCGTGTTCCAGCGTTCGCCCGGAGTTCTCGCCGCGGTTCACTTTACTTTCGATCCCCCCGCCCAGCAACGCGGCAGATACCTCGAAAGGCCCGCTTGCGGCGACTGCCGGCGTGGGCGCAAACGTGACGGTGGCAACGCCCGCATCGTCCCATTCAGCGTCAACCGATTTCCCGCGAACAAGGAGGTGGCCCAAAATCCCACAAGTGCCGCCACGATCGAAAACGTACGCATGAACTTGAGAGCCTCAGCGTGGGAATTTCTTCCCGGAAAAGCGCGCGAGTCGTCTCGCGATCTCCACGTCTAGGACTTTGTGGCATGCGCACTCGACTCCGTTGGAAGCACGTCCTCCCCCCGAAGTCATCCGCAAATCGCAATTGCGCACGCCAAGCGGGCCGCTGACGATCGGCGTTCCCGCCATGAAGTCGGCACGCACCCCTTCATCCCTCCGCCCGCGCGCAGCCAAGCCGGAGCATCCTCTCCAGTGGCTGATCGACCCGGTGCAGGACGATCCGACCTTCGTGCTGAAAGCGTGGTTCGGTGGCCGTACGATCATGCTCAACGGCCTGCACCAGCTTTTTCTCACCACGCAAGGGGAGCCCTGGCAGGGCGTTCTGGTCTGCACCTTTCACGAGCATCAAGCGAGTTTGATCGCCGAGTTTCCCTCGCTTCGATCGCACCCGGTGTTGAAGAAGTGGCTCTACCTGCCCGAGTCCCACGAGCATTTCGAACGCGATGCCCGTCGCCTCGTCCAGCTCGTGCGCAAACGGGATCCGCGACTGGGAATCCCGCCTTCGCCGCGCAAAAAGAAGACGACCGTAAAACGTATCCGTTTTGGCGATCGTTTGTGAATCCACGTGGGGTCTTCTATCCTCTCGACCCTACCGAACACCCTCGCGGACCTGCCGCTCGGCTTTCCCCTGCCATGAATTCGAGCCGGCCGAGCTCCATCTTTACGCCGGCAGCGGACACGGCTTCGGCGTGCGCGACACAGACACGTCGCCTTCGGGCGCCTGGCCTCAACGCTGCGTCGAATGGTTGGTGGATCAAAAATTGCTGACGACGCGGTGAGCGCCCCGATCCGGCGAAGCTCGGGCGGTAGAGTTTGGAGTCCGGACTTTAGTCCGTCCGAAGAGAGTGCAATCGCGTATCGGACGGCCTAAAGGCCGGACTCCAAACATTTTGCAAATAGGGGAAGACGCGGTGCCGCTGCGAGGGCTGGCCCTCGAGCGGTTGCGAGACAGTCTCGAGACCGTGGCCCTCCTTTTCCCTCGCTCGCGCCGGTCGCGATCCCCTCAAAGCGAAAACGCCGTCTGCGGCGCGGGGGCGAGGCGGGTGTAATGCTGGAGCGACAAACGCCACCACTCCGCAAGACGATCGGTCGGCGATGCCCAGAGTTCATCGTGCAAAACCGCCATCGAGTGCGCATCCATCAGCAGCGCCATCCGTTCCTTCGCGGTGAGCGCGTCGGGGCCGTTGCGCAGCAACGTTTGTCGCAGGGCCGCGAAGGTCTCTTCGCTCGGGGACGGCAGGTCCTCCTTGGTACGCAGCAGGGAGACATGGACCGCGTTGATGTACGGATCGATCACCGCTTGGAGCAGCCCATAGTTGCCGGCTAACTCCGGAAGGGGCCGCAGCCCCTTCTCGCGTATCGCCAAACGCTCTTCCAATCGGGCCAGTTCGACCGCCGGCTGGGCTTCCTCGGGAGTTTGCAACAACCCCTTGGCCCGAAGCGCGAGGCCGATCTGAAGCGAACCGGTAAAGAACGAGACGGGAATCGACAAAATCAATCCGGCCAGAATCGGCGACATCCATGCCGCGAACAGCGGATCGATCCGGTACACCAGCACGGCCGCACCCAAGCCGACGAGTGTGTGGCTGCCGTGCGCGTAGATCGTCTCCATCGGCACTGACTGCCCCGCGCGCCCTCGTCGCTGCGCGCCCCACGTCACCTTTTGGCGACAAAGCGTCAAAACGATGAAGGTCGTGTGAAAGAGCATCAGCACCGGCGCGAGCAGCGTGAACAACACTGTCTCGATCGCGACCCCGGCCAGCAGCTTTCGCCATCCGCCGAAACTCGCCACCTCCTCGGGCTTACCGATCAGGTCGACCAGGGAAACGATCTTCGGCAAAAAAAGCATCCCCATGGTAATCGCAAAGAGCCAGAGCGCCTGGCTTTGGTAACTCCAATGGGCGTATTCGGTCCATGGCGACAGTACGGGACCCGATCCGGCGCCGGTTCTCAGCCGATAGGCGATCGCCGTGGACACCACCAAAAAAGCGAGCCAAAGCGGCGAGGCCAGATAGGAAAGGATACCCAGGATAAAATGGAGGCGATTCACCGCATGAAAGCCCCGTGCGAAGATCAGGCGGGTATGCTGCAGGTTCCCCTGCAACCAACGGCGATCCCGACCGGCGAGGTCGACCACGTTGGGCGGCCCCTCCTCGTAATTTCCGCTCAGCCCAGTCGCGAGCCAGACCTGCCAGCCCGCCCGGCGCATCAACGCGGCTTCGACATAGTCATGGCTAAGAATGCGCCCGCCAAACGGCCCGTCGCCGGGCAGTTCCGGCAAAGAACAATGCTGTACGAACGGAGCCAGCCGGATGATCGCGTTATGTCCCCAGTAATTCGCTTCGCCGAGCTGCCAGTAGTTGAGTCCCACGGCAGACACCGGGCCGTAGAGGCGACTCGCGAACTGTTGCAGGCGAGCGAGCACCGTCTCGCCGTTCACCAGTTGTGGCACACCCTGAATAATCCCGACTTGCTGGTTGCGCTCCATCAGGCGCACCAGGCTAACGATGGACTCTCCGGTCATAACGCTATCGGCATCGAGCACCACCATGTAGCGATAGTGCTTGGCCCACCGACGGCAGAAGTCCGCGAGATTGCCGGCCTTCTTATTGATGCCGACCCGACGCTTACGATAGAAAATGCGACCGTGTGCGCCCAACTCCTGGGTCAGCGCCAGCCACATCGCCTCCTCCTGAATCCAGCGATTCGGATCCGTGGAATCGCTCAAAAGGAAAAAATCGCTGTGCGTCAGCTTTCCGGTGCGCTCGAGCGACTCGTACATCACGCGGAGCCCTTCGATCACCCGCGGTACGTCCTCATTGCAAATCGGCATGACCACCGCGGTTCGCGCGTGGAGGACGCGCTCGTTCTCGGCCGGATCGAGACTCGCCTCGATTCGGCAGGGATCCACGCCGCGCCGTCGCACAAAGAATCCAATCAAAGTCTGCGCGGAACCCAGTGCCACCAAACCGAAGAGGATCGTAAAGAGGAGCAGATGGACGAACTTCCATCCGTCGAAGCCGGTCCTCACATGCAAATCGGCCATGGTGAGGATGGCAGGTACGGCGAGAATCGCCACCAGACCCATCGAGCGCGTACGTCGACGCGATGCTTCCCGAGGATCCAGGGCCGCGGGATCGAACGTCTGCACCTTCATCGGAGAGACCATAGACTCGCAGCCGTCGCTGCACTCACCAAACCGACGATCATCACCCACGAAAGGGCGGCACGGGCGAGTACCCAACGGCTTTTATCTTGTCGGTGCGGATCCGTCTCGTCGGGACCGAATTCCAGCGGGGCCGGCGGCATATTGCTAAAACGTAACTCCGGCCCTGCCTGGAGCGAAAAACCGGCCATTCCGGTCACCAGTTCGCTGGGGATCGCTTCCGTCGACAGAAAATGATTGGACCAACGGCCAGGCAAGTCCGCCATGACCAGGGCAAGACGGCCCTGCGCCCGATCCCGCTCGTGAGCCCAGGTTCCTTTATTCCAAGCGTGCGCAAACCACGCTCCGATGCGCTCATGCGTGACGCGCATGGCGAGAGCGACGGGATCGGCCGGCGTCGCGGCGTCGTGCGCGGCGAGTCTCGCTTCGCGGATAATATCGGCGGCAAGCCGGTTCAATAACTCTCGGCTCTCGACCCGATGGGCTCGTAAGTAACTCTCAACGCGCGAAAACGCATCGTCCCAGACCGGATCGACGGGCGAAACGGAAGGTCGGGTGAAAACGGAAGGGATCTGCGAACTGGATACGGTTGCGTCCATGGAAGCGGCGTCTCACGCGACCACTCCCGTCGTGTCCGGTTCCGCGTGTGCAAGGCTTTCACCCGCCAAGTGCGATCCAGCAGGGATTTCGGTCGATCGAGGCGATCGACACGTGCGTCTTAGAGAACGAAAATGGATGAGGGACAGCGCGTTCGATGCAATTTGCACGAACGCGCTTTTCCGCTCGGCCGTGCCTCCGGACCACGAATGCAAGCGTGACACAACTCCTTCTTTGAACAGGGATTCCTCCGATGAAGGGTGAGTGTGCCTCCCCATCCCCAGCACGGACTGGGCTCCGCAAGACAGCCCCCTCCGTTTCGGTTAGATTAGGCTACATGTCCTTCCCGCTTCATCCGCCTGTCCGGCCCGCTCGCCCCCTATTGAAACTCTTCGCTTTTGCGCTCGCAGCGGCCGCGGTCGCCACGGGGCTGGTGATCTCTCTGTTCGGCGCTTCCGCCAGTCTCGTCATCTGTGGATTTCGAAAGTGCAACCTCTTCGCATCCGCGCAGGCGCTTTCGCTTCGACGGAGGACACGGCACCGGATCCGCATCAACCGGGTGCTTCAGCAGACCAAATCGTTGGAGTCCAAAGCAGCCGCCGCGTAAAGTCTCGCGGAAAGGGAAGTAGGCTCAGCGCCCACCGTTCTTAAGCCTTACGGCTAGGGAGAAATCGCTTCCAAGTTCCCGGATCCTCGCGCCTGATTTGTGGATGTCTTTGGACGTCATAGGTCAGCGCTGCATGAGCGAAAGGGAACCCGAGTTGGGACTCGGAGTGGTTGCGAGTATCGATCGCACACGCATTGGCGTCACGTACCCGGCAACCGGCGAGCAGCGTTTGTATGCGCGAGGGACCGCGGTGTTGAAACGCGTCCAGTTTCGGAGCGGGGAACGCATCGCGGACCGGGAGGGCACGGCCGTCACGATCGAGAGCGTCACCGAAGCGGGCGGTCTGTTTACCTACACCGGAGGCGGCCGGGAAATCCGTGAGGACACGCTTTCCGACGTCACCCATGTCAGTCTTCCGCAGGAGCGACTCATGGCCGGCCAAGTCGAGCCGGAAGAGGTCTTTCAGCTTCGCCTCAAATCGCTGCAGATGCAGGCACGGCTGCGGCAATCGGACGTGCGTGGCTTCCTCGGCGGGCGGGTCGAGCTCATCCCTCACCAATTCTTCATTCTCCGGGAAGTCGCTTCGCGGCAGTATCCCCGCGTGCTCCTCGCCGACGAAGTCGGTCTGGGAAAAACGATCGAAGCCTGTCTGATCCTCCAGCGGCTACTGGCCGTGGGAAAAGCGCGGCGTGTGCTGATTCTCGTTCCCGAATCGCTCGTCCACCAGTGGTTCGTCGAACTCCTCCGCCGCTTCAATCTCTGGTTTAGCATTTACGACGAGGCCCGTTGCCTTGCCGACGAGGCGAGCGATCCAGGAAAAAACCCTTTTCTTTCCGCACAGCTCGGCTTGGCCAGCGTCGGTTACATCGCAAGAAACGACACGCGCCGGACACAGGCGATCGAAGTCGGCTGGGACGTGGTGGTCGTGGACGAAGCGCATCATCTCGCCTGGTCGCCCGACGCGCCGAGCCCGGAATACACGCTCGTCGAGCGACTCGCCGGACGTACGCCGAGCCTGCTGCTCCTCACCGCCACTCCGACGCAACTGGGGCCTGTGGGCCATTTCGCGCGTCTCCGGCTGCTCGATCCCTCGCGCTATCGGGATTACGAAAGCTTCCTGGAGGAGACGGAGCGCTTCGAAACGGTGGCCGACATCGCCGAAAAGATCGTCGACGAAAAGCCTCTGAAACCGAAGGATCTTTCCGCGTTGCGGAAGATCTTCAACCGCGACCCGGAGCGACTCGACGAGCATCTCGCGGCCCTGGCCAAAAAGGAGGACCATGCGCGCGAGGCATTGCTGAAGACACTCCTCGATCAACACGGTACCGGCCGCGTGATGTTCCGGAACACCCGCTCGAATATTTCCGGTTTTCCTCGCAGAAAGCTGTGCCCGGTTGCGCTCCCGGGAGCCAGCCCCACCCTCCTCGCCCGTACGGCCCGCGAACTGGAAGCGGAGGAAACCGGCACCGCCGGGAGGCTGCGCTATGCGTTCAGGGATGACCCCCGCCTCCTCTGGCTGGTGGATTTCCTACAGCGGAATCGGCCGGCAAAAGTTCTTTTGATCTGCGTCTCGCAGCGAAAGGTCGCCGCGCTCGAAGCCGCGCTGAAGGAAAAAACCAACGTCGGCGTGGGTCTCTTTCACGAAGGTCTCCCGCTGGTGCAGCGCGACCGCCAGGCCGCGTGGTTTGCCGAGCCGGACGGCGCGCAATTGCTCCTATGTTCGGAAATCGGGAGCGAAGGTCGCAACTTCCAGTTCGCACATCACCTCGTCCTGTTCGACCTCCCGCTCGACCCCGGCTTGCTCGAGCAGCGGATCGGACGACTCGATCGCATCGGACAAACGGAAACCATCCGTATCCACGTTCCCACGCTGGTGGGCAGCGCGGACGAGTTCGTGCTCGGGTGGTACCACCGCGGACTCGATGCGATCGAGCATCCCCTCCAAGGCGGCAACGACTATCGGGAAAAGTTTCGCGAACGCCTGCTCGTCCTCGCGGTGGCGCGCGGGGAAGACCACGCCAGCGCCTCGCCCGATCGGCTCGAGGCGTTCCTCGCCGAGACGATCGTGTTTCGAGAAGTCCTCTCCCTGAAAATGCGCCGCGGCCGCGATCGGCTGCTGGAGCTAAATTCGTTCGACCGGGAAATCGCCGATCGGACGGTCGCACGCATCCGCGAGAGCGACGCCGACCCGAGCCTTCGCAGTTTTCTCGGCGAGCTCCTCGATCACTTCGGCGTCCGAATCAAGGAACACGAGGAAGGCGATGTTTTTCTCGACCCCAGACACGCCTACGTCGAAGGTTTTCCGTCGATCCCCGCCGACGGGATGCTGGCGACCTTTGCCCGCAAGCGCGCCATCGTACGCGAAGATATTCGTTTCTTGTCTCCCGACCACCCGCTGGTGCGAGACGCGATCGATCTCCTTCTGGCGTCCAAAGCGGGCACGACGGCGTTCAGTGTCATCGTCTCGACCCAACCCAACCTGCTGCTGGAGGTCGTCTTCGTGTTGGAAACGGTGGCGGACTCGCGCTGGCACGTGGATCGCTTTCTCGCTCCGGTGCCGGTCCGTGTGGTCGTGGACATTCGCGGCGCCGATGTGACCGAGGAACGCACCTCGGCGACGTTGGCGTCGGAAACCGAAGACGGCACCCTCCATCGCTTTCTCGAAAGCCGCGCTTTCGACACCGGTTTGTTGAAACGCCTCGTCGAAAGCGCCACCGAAGCCGCCGAGAAACGAGGCGCGACCTTGAGAACCGAAGCGGCCGGCAAAGCCACCGCCTCGCTCGCGGCGGATCGCCAACGCCTGGTGGATCTTCGCAAGCTCAACGACCACGTGCGCCTCGAAGAAATCGCGGCAACCGAGGAACAACTGCTCAAAACGCGGGAGGCGATCGCGGCGGCTCGGCTCAGGCTCGATTCGCTCCGGCTGATCGTCGAAGGTCCAACCGCAGCGGATTTCGCGTAAGCCTGCCCTCACGGTCGAGTCCCTCGAGAGTGCGGTGTGTAGGGAACAATGTGCTCGCCACTGTCGGGAGTCGCGACTCTCGCCAGGGGGGGATCGAGCGCGTGACGAACAAACTTCGAATAAATATCCGGAGACCCTCCACGGGCTCACCGCGAAACCGCCGCCAAGAGACGGCGCAGCACTCCGGTTGTCGCCGCCGGCCCGCTTCGATAAGGCTATCCGGTATTTGGGGGTTTGGCGGCGTAGAACGGCACCAGCTGCTTGAGATGCCCCTGTACGATGGACGCAACGGTCTCGCCTGGAGCGACACCTTTGTGCAGTTCGAAAATCGCCACGAGTAACGCGAGTTCGATATCCACCTTTTTGGGCGTGGCGGTTTTCATCGCAGCAAGAATTTCCAAGGCCTTCTTCTCGGCCCTCTTATAATCGAGAAAGTTTTCGTCACGTGCTGGCTGCATCCAGCGACGGTTGCGCCCGGCCTCGCCGGGTCAAGGGTTTGCTCGAGACGAGAGGAGAGGCCCGGTTTTACAAGCGGTCTCGCCACCCAAGAGTGAACCGACCGGTGCACGGCCCTCCAACGCTCATTTTCATGTTCACCCAACGGTTTACAGGATTGCGGTCCGGGGAAAGTCCGGTCGCGGTAAAACTCACCGCTGCGCAAATGACCGCGGAGCGAAAACCTCCCCTCTCTTTTTCCCGGCGCAGACCGATAACGTTGAAAGGACGATGCGAAAAGGTCTTTGTAATTCCCGGTTTTTCGCACTCGCAGCCCGGGTGCGGCGCTGGTTGGGACTAGCTGCACTAATGTCCCACCTCGGCCTCCACCCCACTCCAGTAGAAGCGAAGAACGGTGCCCCAGCTTCGTTTCACCTTTTCCCTCATGAAAATACCTTTCTCGATGAGCTCCAGAGGAGCTCGCTGCGGTTTTTCGTCGAGCAAACCGACGATACCTCCGGCCTGACACGCGATCGCGCTCCGGCCGACGGGATGGCGAGCGACGCGCCCGCGAGCATCGCCGCGTGCGGCTTCGCCCTCACCGCGTGGTGCATCGGCGAACAACGCGGCTGGTTGAGCCCGGGTGAAGCCCTCAGGCGCGTTCGCACGACGGTGCGTTTTTTCGCCGAGCGCGTCGAACACCGGAAGGGTTGGTTCTATCACTTCGTCGACGTTCGGACCGGCGAAAGGGTCTGGCAAAGCGAAGCCTCGACAATCGACACGGCGCTGTTTTTGAAGGGCGCGCTCTTCGCCCGGGAGTACCTGGGCGACGCCCAAGTGACCGCCGACGTTTATCGGATCTACGATCGGATCGATTGGACGTGGGCGATGAACGGTGGCACGACGTTATCCCACGGATGGAGACCGGAAAGCGGATTTATCCCCCACCGCTGGGACAGCTATTCCGAGATGCTCGGTCTATACCTCCTCGGCATCGGCGCAGAGACGGCGCCGCTTCCCCCCGGCGTTTGGCATTCGTGGCACCGCGCACCCGTGGTGCAGATGGGCAACCGTCGTTTTATCCAGTGCGGGCCGTTGTTTACGCACCAGTATGCCCATGGCTGGTTCGACTTTCGCGGACGCCGCGATCTCTACGCGGATTACTGGCAGAACTCGGTGAACGCCACCCTCGCCCAGCGCGAATGGTCCGCCGCCCAACAAGCCCGGTTTCCGCACTGGTCGCTGGACCTCTGGGGTCTCACCGCGTCGGACAGCGCCCAAGGTTACGTCGCGTGGGGTACCCCGGCGAACGGATACGATCCCAGCGACGGCACCGTCGTACCCTGCGCTCCGGCGGGATCGCTGCCCTTCGCTCCGCGCGAGTGCCTCGACACGCTCCTCCGCATGCGCGAGGTGGGCGGAGCCGCGGTCTGGAAACGCTATGGCTTCGTCGACGCGTTCAATCCCCACACCGGATGGGCCTCGCCCGACGTCATCGGTATCGACGTAGGCATTACCCTGGTGATGGCGGAAAACCTCCGCACGGGTCTCGTCTGGCGCACCTTCATGCGGGCGACGGAGGTCCAGCGCGGATTTCGGCTCGCCGGGTTCAGCGAGCCCCCGCGGCCGCGTGGAGCCGTCCTGGCCACGGCGTTGCCGTAGAGAGCGGTCGGGCGGACGGGCTGGAATTTCCTCCTTTCTTGTCGGTTTCACAGTCGCATGGGACGGCCTGTGTCGCGCCCCGGCGGAAGCTCGGACGGTAGAGTTTGGAGTCCGGACTTTAGTCCGTCCGGAGAAATTGCAATCCGGTGTCGGACGGCCTGAAGGCCGGACTCCAAACGTTTTGCGACGAAAGAGAATCGATCTGTGTGGTATGAAGGCGATCAACCGGAATCGCCCTCAAGCAAGCGGATCCTTTCGATTTGAGCGCGGCCCTCCAATCCCGCATCGCACAAGCAGCGCCCATCGGAGTAACGTCTCCGTGAGGCGTTTCCGACCCCCGCAGGGGACTATTCCGCGATCGGAACCCGGGGATTTTCATCCCACTGCGTCAAATAACGATTAAGACTTTAAATTATAACAACTTAAGTAAATTACTATATTTCCTGAAACAAAGTCCATTGGGTGGGCCTCAGATCGATTCGTGAAATATGAACTGGAGTCGGGGCACCCACGCGTTCTCCATAGCGGACACGCCTTTTACGCGTCTCATCCATGATTGCAGCCACCGGACGCTATACGATCGCACTGGTTCGGGAGTGGGGAACGTTCGCGCTCTTCGCCGTCCGCTCCCTCAATTCCCTTTTTCGACTCCGCGCTTTCCCTCGGAAAGTTTCGCGTGCCGTTTATGAAATGGGCGTTCGCTGTGCGCCTATTATTTTTACGGTCGGCTGTTTCACCGGACTAGTGCTCGGTCTGCAGGGCTACTTCACGCTTTCCAAACTGGGATCCGAATTTGTCCTGGGCTCGACGGTGGCCTTGTCCCTGATTCGCGAATTGGGACCCGTGCTTTCTGCGCTGATGATTGTCGGACAGGCCGGCTCCGCGCTCGCTGCCGAAATCGGGATTCAGCGAAACTCGGAGCAGATCGACGCGCTCGAAACGATCGGCGTCAATCCCCTCGGGTACCTCGTGGGACCGCGCCTGGTGGCCGCGTTGATTGTCTTTCCCCTCCACACGGCGATCTTCGACCTAGTCGGAATCTTCGGCGGGTACGTCTCCGGCGTGATGATCATGTCGATGGATGCCGGCGTCTACTGGCAGAACGTTTACGACGGCGTCGACCGCGCCGATGTCTTCAACGGATTCTACAAGTCGGTCGCGTTCGGCTTCATCGTCACCGCGATCTGTGCCTTCGAAGGTTTCAACACCCATCGCAAGTCCACCTTACCGGGTGCCCGAGGCGTGAGCGAATCGACGACGCGCGCCGTCGTCTTCTCGAGCATTGCCGTCTTGGCCGTCGATTTCGTCATCACGTCGCTCCTCGGATAATACGCACCATGGGCACTCCTTTTCTCGAAATTAAAGGTCTCAAGAAGGCGTTCAACGGCCGGGTGGTTCTCGACGGCCTGGATCTCACCGTCGATCGCGGCAGCATCACGACGATCATGGGCAAGAGCGGCATCGGCAAATCCGTGTTGCTGAAGTGCATTGCCAACTTGATCGAATACGATGCCGGGGAAATCCTGCTCGACGGTCAGCACTGCATCGGAGCGAATTGCGGCAAGGATTCGCCGCGGCTCAGTTACCTCTTTCAACAAAACGCCTTATTCGACTCCATGACAGCGGAGGAGAATGTCGCTTTTCCTCTCGTCGAAACGACGCGGCTGCGCCGTCGCGAAATCCGCCGCAAGGTGAAGGAACTCTTCGTCCAGCTCGACCTGGGTGACGTCGCGGCCAAATACCCCGCCGAAATGTCCGGTGGTATGCAGAAACGCGTCGCCCTCGCCCGGGCGTTGATCACTCAACCGCAGCTGATTCTCTTCGACGAGCCCACCACCGGTCTCGACCCACAGCGGAAGAACAGCGTCTTCACCATGGTCGCGGACTACCGGAAGCGCTTCGACTTCACGGCGGTGATGGTCAGCCACGACATCCCCGAAGCTCTCTTTGTCAGCGATCGGGTCGCTTGGGTCGACCAGGGCCACGTCCGCTTCGTCGGCTCCCCCACCGACCTCGAACTCACCCGCGATCCGGAGCTCGTGGAATTCGTTCACCATCGCAACGGGCTCCTCAGCGACCTCGCCGGTCAGCAAAGCCGCAGCGCCCTCTTCGCCGACTGGCCGGACCTGCGCAAAAAATTCGACGAATTTATCGTCGCTACCTGCGTCACCGAGCGCCGTCGTCCAGGCTCGGACCTCGGCTTGAAACGCTTCGCCAGCTACCGGGAAGCCGTCGCCACTACCGCGCGCATCGCGAAGGACGGCAGCAGCATCTACTTCCTCGACGAGCGCCACTTCGGCTTCGCGGTGAAATCCAATCCGACTCAGCCGTCGCTGACCGAAATTTCGAACTGTCTGCGCGCACTCAACGACGCGCAACCGCTCACCGTCCTGACGAGTTACCACTGGAGCGCCCGCTCCTACCGCCTGAACGGGCTCCCCAGCCCCAGCGCACTCTGGACTCTCGAAGATTTGCCCTCCATCGAGGTCGGCGCCGTCCCCTCCCTTTCTGCATGAATTCCCGAAACATCGAAATCTCCGTCGGCGTCTTTGTCCTCGTCGGCCTCGCCGCAGTCGTCTACCTCACCCTTCGCATCGGCGGGGGACGGGTTTCGGCGGGTGACACCTATGCGCTCACGGCCCGCTTCACCAACGCCAGCGGCCTGAAAGCGGGCAGCAGCGTGCGCGTCGCGGGCGTCACCGTCGGAGACGTCTCCTCGGTCACGCTCAAATACGACGACATGGTCGCACTGGTCACCTTCCGCGTTCCCAATGCGCTCAAGCTGGACGACGACACGGTGGCCGCGATCAAATCGTCGGGCTTGATCGGCGAAAAATTCATCTCCCTCAAACCGGGTGCCTCCGGCACGCCGCTCAAATCGGGGTCGACCATCGTGGATACCGAATCGTCCGTCGACCTCGAGGACATCATCGCCCGGTTCGCTTTCGGTTCTGTGGATAAAAAATAACCTTTCCCGCCATGTTCTCCTTTCGCCTTTCCTTTCTCTTCGCTGTCCTCGGCGGTTTCTTCGCCTGCCGCGCCGCCGCTCCCGCAGCGACGGACGATCCGGCACCCGCGCTCGTCGCCACCATCAATGGTGTGATCGATCTGACCTTGGGTCAGACGACGGACGCGATTCAGAAGAAGCTGCCCGAGATTCGCGCCAAGATGAACGAAAGTTTCGCGATCGAGGTGGTCGTGCAGCGTGCGTTCGGACGCAATTGGTCGAAGTTGAACAAGGCGCAGCAAACCGAGGCGATCGATCTCCTCGGCAAAATCGTCATTCGCACCTACGCGACTCAGCTCAGCACCGGACAACGTCCGGTCATTGCGATCGCGGCCTCGCGCGACATCGGAGACGGGCGCCGCGAAATCGTCAGCACCGCGTCGCGCGGCGGCGAAACCGTCAACGTCGTCTACCGTCTCGCGAAGATCGACGGTAAGCCAAAGGTTTACGACGTCCTTGCCGAGGGCGTCAGCGTGGTCGGAAATTACCGTCAGCAATTTGACGCCCACTTCGAAAGGAAGGACGCTGCCGCGCTTATCGGCCTGCTCAAGTCCAAGCTCGCGGCACCGCCCGCGCCCGAAGACAAGCCGGCCGCCGCTGCAACTAAGTAATCGTTATGTCTTCCCTTTCGCCGTCCTTTCCCCTCCGTCGGATTCTTGCGGTTTGTGTCATAGCCGTCGGCTCGGTCTCGTCGACCGTCCTCGCTCAGGTCCCCGAAAGCATTCTCAACGAAGATCCGGCAGTCGGATCGGCTCCACGGATTCCCGATCGAGTGGAAGGCCTCAATCGCTTCTTCTTCAAATTCAACGACGGTTTCTACCGGTTCGCTCTCCGCCCGATTTCAAAGGGATACGCCGCCGTGGTTCCCCAGCCCGTCCGTCGGGGCATCGGAAATTTCTTCAATAATCTCGGCTATCCCACGCGCCTCGCAGGCAATTTGCTCGAAGGCGAAGGCAAGGGCGCACTGAGAGAAACGGGACGCTTTCTCGTGAACACCACGGTGGGTGTGGCAGGCTTCTTCCAGGTCGCCGACGAGATCCCGGAATTGCGCGTTCCGCCCAGCGACATTGGCCAGGCCTTCGCCACGTGGGGACTGGGTCACGGCACGTACCTCGTCCTTCCGTTGATGGGCCCGACCAGCTTGCGCGACGGAATCGGCGGGGGCATCGGCGGCGTCTACCTTTCACCGGTCAAGTATCTCCCGGAGTGGGAGTACAGCGCCTCCGCGAGGGCGCTCGATGTCATCAACGAGTCTCCGGAATTGATGAAGAACTATTTCAACTTCACGAGCAGTGCGATCGACCCTTACGCCGGCTTGCGGGACGCCTTTTCCGCACGCCGCGCGCAGCAAGTGCGCGAGCGGCTGAGCACGACCCCAGCACCCGAGCCAGCCGCGGCGACGATAAAATAAAGCCGCTAAAAGAGGAGTGGCTTCCCTTGGAGGGCCACGGTCCCTCGTGGCCGGGATTGCGCCCCGCGCTGCCAACGTCGCAAACCGACCTCCTCGGAAAATCCCGGCCACCGGAGACCGCGGAGCACACACGAAAAAACGGCGAACCGGCCGAGGTGGCCAGGTCGCCGTTTGTCGATCTTTTCTCGGGCCTTTCGAGCGGACGAACTCAGGTGCGCGCAGGTGCCTTGGAGGACGTTTCCACGATCTTCGTGAGCAGCGCATTCGGGACCTGCTCGAAGTGCGAGGGGGTGATCGACGCGCTGGCGCGACCCTTGGAGAGCGAACGGATGTCCGTCACATAACCGAAGAGCAGCTCCAGCGGGACGTGCGCCGTGACGATGCACGCACCCGCCTTGTTTTCCATACCCTGAATCGCACCGCGGCGGCGATTGATGTCACCCATCAGATCGCCCTGGTATTCTTCCGGCGTAGTCAATTCCACACCCATGATCGGCTCGAGCAGGATGGGAGTGGCTTTCTTCATCGCCTCCTTGAATCCGAAAATGCCCGCCATCTTGAACGCGAGTTCCGACGAATCCACTTCGTGGAACGACCCGTCGATGATCCGGACGATCACGTCCACCACCGGATAACCGGCGACGACACCATTGTTCGCACCTTCCAAAATTCCGTCGGTTGCCGGACGAATGAACTCCTTCGGAATGGAACCGCCCACGGTCTCGTTGATGACTTCCACGCCTTTGCCCTTCTCGTTCGGCTCGATCGTGACGACCACGTGGCCGTACTGACCTTTGCCGCCCGATTGACGGATAAATTTTCCCTCGGCCTCGGCCTTCTTTTTGATCGTCTCGCGATAGGCGATCTGCGGCTTGCCGGCCGTCGCCTCGACCTTGAACTCGCGCTTCATCCGGTCGCGAATGATGTCGAGATGCAACTCGCCCATGCCCGCCAGAATCGTCTGGCCAGTATCCGGATCGGTCTTGACGCGCAGCGTCGGATCCTCGGCCACAAGGCGTTGGAGCGCGGTGCTCATCTTTTCCTGGTCGGCCTTCGAATTCGGTTCGATCGACATCGCGATGACCGGCTCCGGGAAGGACGGTGGCTCGAGACGAATATCGAAATCCTCGTCGCAGAGCGTATCGCCCGTGATGACGTCTTTCACGCCCACCAGCGCGCAGATGTCGCCGGAATAGGCCTTGTCGATTTCCTCGCGCTCGATGGCGCGCATCAACACGAGACGCGAGACGCGCTCCGTGCGACGCGTGCGCGGGTTGTAGAGCGACATACCCTTGGCCAGGGTCCCGGTGTAGACCCGATAGAAAACGAGCTTACCGACGAAAGGATCGTTCCACAGTTTGAACGCGAGCCCGGCGAGCTTGTTCTTGTCGTCGACCACGGTCTCGACCGTGTTGCCGTCGGAATCCTGACCCTTCATCGGCGGGAGATCGATCGGGCTCGGGAGGAAATTGACAACACAATCCAAAAGACGCTGCACGCCCTTCTTTTTGAACGCGGAGCCGGGAACGACGCCGGTGAAATTAAGCGAAATGGTCGCTTTCCGAATCGCCAGCGTCAGCTCTTCAATCGAGATCGAGTCGCCGCTGAGGTATTTCTCCGCGATGACGTCGTCGAAATCCGATACCGCTTCCACGAGATGATCCCGGTATTTTTTCGCCTCGTCTTGAAATTCCGCCGGAATCTCGCTGGTGACCGGGGTGAGGCCGAGATCCTTGTCTTCTGCCGGGAAGATGTAGGCGACCATCTGAACGAGGTCGATCATGCCGGTGAAATTTTCTTCTGCGCCGATCGGGATAAAAAGGGCATGCGCGTTGCCCTTGAGCTTGGTGCGAATGTCGTCGATCGCTCGGTGAAAATTAGCCCCGACGCGGTCCATCTTATTGATGAACGCAATCCGCGGGACATTGTACTTATTGGCCTGGCGCCAGACCGTCTCGGACTGGGGCTGCACACCCGCGACGGCGTCGAAAACGGCGACAGCGCCGTCAAGCACGCGCAGGGAACGCTCCACCTCGGCCGTGAAATCCACGTGTCCGGGCGTATCGATGATATTGATCCGCTGCTTAATACCCTTCCATGGCCCACAGGACGCGTTCCACGCACAGGAAATCGCCGCGGCGGTGATCGTGATCCCGCGCTCGCGCTCCTGCTCCATCCAATCGGTCACCGTGGTGCCTTCATGCACCTCGCCCATCTTATGGACGGCACCGGAATAAAAGAGAATTCGCTCGGTCGTGGTGGTTTTTCCGGCGTCGATATGCGCGGCGATGCCGATGTTGCGGGTCCATTCCAGGGGGAAGGGACGATCCTTGGCGTTCGCCGGCGAGACCTTGGCCTTCTCCGTGACGATCGAAATGGCGGGGACAGATGCAGTGGACATGACCCTCACGCTAGTGGATGTCACCCATTGATCAACTCCGCGTGCAACCGAACTGCTCATTCGCGAGAAAAAAGTCAGGGATGCCTTCACAACTCCCTTGTAGTGCGGCTCATGTGCGGAAGCGAGAAGGTGCAGCCAACTGGAGCGAACGATCGACCGGCCCTCTTTCCGTGCCTCGTGAAGACGGGAAGATCCAAGGAGCGTGCGTGCGTGCGATCGGGGCGGCCCATTCCGTTGGAGGGCCGCGCTCGGGAGACTGTCTCGCAATCCGGAGGAAGCCGAGCGGTAGAGTTCGGAGTGCGGACTTTAGTCCGTCCGGGGAAATTGCGATCCAGTTTCGGACGGCCTAAAGGCCGGACTCCTAACGCTTTTGCAGCGAGGGGGAGTCTATCTTTCCGGCGTGGCGGCGGTCGACCGGCCCTGTCCTACGGTATCGTGTAGAACGGATTCGGAAGTTTGAAAACGCGCTCCGCGTGACCGCCCTGCAGGTCGGTCAACTGGTCGCCGATGCTCGCGATCACGCGATAGCCGTCGTTCTGTTCCAAGGAAGCACGGGAGCGTGCCTTCCGCTCCGCCGTTCCCAGCCCGTCCTCGCTCGGTTGCGCAAGGATCAAGCGGGCGTATTCGCCCATGCCCTGCGCGCGCAGGTTCCGCTCCGTCCCCGCGCGATCCCGCAGGTCTTTCCGTCCGGTGATAAACACCACGGCGACGCCGAGGCGCCTGCACTCGTCATACACCTCGCGCACCGGTGCCAAGGCGGGGCCTGCGGCGTCCTTGACCCAGTCGCTCCACGGAATCGCCACGTATCCGAAATCCATTTCGCGCATGTGCGGCAGGTTGGAGATAACCGTTTCGTCCACGTCGAACACCACCGCGAGCCGCTCGCCGGGCGTTTTCCGAGCGACGCGTTGCGCGATCCACGCCTGCGCCTTCGCCGCGGCGGCCCGCAGGTCGCGGTCGTAATCGCCCGAGTCGGCGTAGGCAATGACCGCCTGTTTCGCGTCGTAAAGATTGAACGGTTCCCGCGACGTCGACAGCCCGGCACAACCCATCGGCATCCACAAAGCCACGACACCCCCTAGAAGCGCCCCGAGCCTCGACACGCGCTGTCTGGCGACGCAACCGACGCCCAAGCGTAGCGCGGAGGGGTTCCGGCCGTTCGCTGCGGTGGACGATTTGAGGACGCGCATTCGAATGCTCACGCCCGCTTCACCATACGAATCGGCCATTGCGTCACCGTCACGCCTTTCGCCCCGCGTTGCCCCACCGTCAGGGGCGAAAGATCGAACTCGAATTCCTTCACCCGAGCCGCGCAACGCCCGCTGAGCGTCACATTCACTTTCTTGGTCGTGGAAGTGGCCACTTTCGCCACGTCCAAAAACACAACCCGTGAACCCTCGCTCGCCACCAAGGGGTACAGCTTTTCGCGAGTCACTCCGCCCACTTGAAACTTCTTGGCGAACGCTTTGCCACTCTCCTTGTCCTGATAGATCATCGTGTAAAACGCTCGATCGCCCTCTTTGGGAAGGATCGCGATATGGAGGATTTCGGGTCCCATAAAAACTTTCTCCGCGACGCGCGCGACCTTCATCGTCCCGTCGGCCATGAAGCAAATCGCGTCGTCCAGGATGGTACACTCCGTGACGAACTCGTGCTGGCGCCAATTGAGGCCGATGAAGCCTTCCTCGCGATTGACGTAAAGGCGTTGATTCGCCGAAACGACCTCCGCCGCGCTGATCTGCTCGATTTCGTCGTAAGTCGTGCGCCGCTTGTGTCCCTTGCCGTACTTCTCCTGAAGCCGCTCGAACCACGCGATCGCGTAAGGCGTAAGATTCTTGAGATAGTTTTTGGTCTCTTTGATTTCCGCCTCGATCTTCTTGAGCGCCTCGTCCGCCTGGAAGCGATTGAAGGCCGAGATGCGTTTGATGCGGATGTCGGTCAGGCGGGTGATGTCCTCCTCCGTGATTTCGCGGCGGAGCGTTTTGACGAACGGTTTCAATCCGTCGCGAATTTCCTCGAGGACACTTTCCCAGGTCTTCGACTTCTCGATCCGTCGATAGATGCGTTCCTCGATAAAGATGCGCTCGAGCGAATCCCAATGCCACTGCTGTTCGAGTTCGCCCAGCCGGATCTCCAGCTCCCGCTTGAGCAGCTGCACGGTCTTGTCGACCGAGCGTCGCAGGATTTCCGATACACCCAGGAAGACCGGCTTGTCCCGGTCGATGACGCAGGCCGCCGGCGAGATGGACACCTCGCAGTCCGAGAATACGTAAAGCTGACGGATCAGCTGATCCGCATCGGCGCCCTGGGGAAGGTGCACGAGGATCTCGACGCTTTCCGACGTATTGTCGTCGACGTGCTTCACCTTGAGTTTGCCCTTTGCATTGGCCGCGAGGATGGACTCGATGAGCGTTTCGGTCGTCCGGCCGTGGGGCAATTCGGTGATCGCGAGCAGGTGTTTGGAACGCACTTCCAGCTTGGCGCGTACCTTGACCTTCCCGCCGCGCTCGCCGTCGTTGTACTCCGAGAAGTCGGCGATCCCGCCCGTCGGAAAATCCGGAAAGATCCGGAAGCGTTTTCCCTGGAGGTGATTGATCGCCGCGCGACAGAGGTCGTTGAAATTATGCGGAAGAATCTTGGTCGAGAGACCGACCGCGATCCCCTCGGCACCCTCGAGCAGCCCCACGGGAAACTTGGCGGGAAGCGTGACGGGCTCCTTCGCGCGACCGTCGTAGCTTTGCTGCCAGACCGTGGTCTTCGGGTTGAACAGCACTTCGCGAGCGAACGCCGTCAGCCGGGCCTCGATGTAACGAGAGGCCGCCGCATCGTCGCCCGTCAGCAGATTGCCGTAATTTCCCTGTGGCTCGACCAGGAATCCCCGCTGTCCCATTCCTACCAGCGCCGCGCCGATCGAGGCGTCGCCGTGAGGATGGAAACGCATGCACGCACCGACGATGTTGGCGACCTTGTGAAAACGCCCGTCGTCCTGCTCCCAAAAGGTGTGCAGGATGCGGCGCTGCACCGGCTTCAAGCCATCGTCGATATGAGGTACGGCCCGATCGAGGATGACGTAACTCGCGTACTCGAGAAACCAGCCTTTGTAAGATTTTGCCAGCGGACCTTCCGGAGTTTCGCCGTCGCTCGCCGCGGGCGGGACGGGCGGCGGCTGGCCGCCGTCGGTGCCACCGGCGCCCGCCGGCGCGGTTTCGGGCACGTCCTTGGAACGCGAAGGCGCCGCGTTCGACGCCACGGGGGAGTCGCTGGCCGCGGAGAACGGCAGTTCCGGTTGATCGTCCCTGTTCTTCTTGCGAGGAGGCATGCCTAGAAACGGATAGAAAGCACGCATCCCTCCGAAGAGGTCAATCCCCGAGCCAAGGCGCGCGGCGTCGGTGCGAAAAAGAACCGGGCCGCGCCTACCTTGAGAAAACTCAAGCCTTCAACGGCAGATCCGACGGTTCCCAGCCGCTCCGGTAAATCGGATACAGCAACGCGTTGGCCTCGGGCAGGTTCGTCTTCATCGCGGCTGCATCCCACGTGAACTTCTTGCCCACTAAGATCGCCAGCGTGCCGAGCGAAACCATCTCGGTAAACGGCACGGAGTATTCGAAATTCGATCCGGCGAGCGACGGGTTGTTGGCGCGAATCGCCGCGGTCCACTCTTTGTGGGGATCGCCGATCGGATTCGGCCGCGGAAGCGTGCGGGTAGGCATTTTGCCGCTCTCGTTGATTTCCTTGTGCTTCGTCTCTGGAATGAAGCGGGGGCTGTTACAGTAGTCGTTGCCGTCGTAAACGGTCGCTTTGCTGCCAATGATGAGCTGTCCACCCTTGGCGAGCTCGCGCGTCTCTTCCATTTCCGCCGGCTTGGCGGGCTTCTTGCCGCCCTCGTGCCAGGTGAGTTTGACGGGGGGCAACTTCCCGCGAGCGGGGAAGCGATATTCGACCACCGCCGATTTCGGGAAAGCCACACTGCTCGGTTGATCGATCTCTTTCAACTCGACGCTCGCAGGCGCGCCCAGCTCCAAGCCCCAGAACGCAGCATCCATCAAATGACACGCCATATCGCCCAAGGCACCGCAGCCGTAATCCTTGTAACCGCGCCAGTTGAACGGGTGGATCTTGCTGCTGTAGGGCTTCTTGGGGGCATGCCCGAGAAATTCGTCCCACGCCAATCCGGACGGGAGCGGTTCTTCGGCGGGCCATTCTTGAAATCCCTGCGGCCAGACCGGACGATTGGTCCAGATATTGACCTCGCGCACTTCGCCCAAAAGACCGGCGTTGAACCACTCCTTTACCAGGCGGATGCCCTCGCCGGCGTGGCCCTGATTGCCCATCTGGGTGCAGACGCCACTCAACCGAGCCAAACGAAGCAATTCTCGCGCCTCCCCGACTGTGGGCGTCAACGGTTTCTGTACGTAGACGTGCTTGCCCATCATGATCGCCATGTAGACCGGCAGGAAATGCATGTGATCGGGCGTGCTCACACAGACCGCGTCGATCTGGTCGTCCATCTCGATGAGCATCTTCCGGAAATCGGTGTAACGCTTCGCGTCTGGGCACGCGGCAATCAACTTGACGAGATTCTCGCTCGTACGAGCCTTGCTCTCCCAGTCGACGTCGCACAACGCCACCACCTGCTCGTCATCCTTGTGCACCATGATGTCGCTGAAGCCTTTGCCGCCGCAGCCGATCTGAGCGATCCGGATTTTGGCACCCGCCGCGATCGGCTTGGGCTTGCGGGGGGACTGACTCAGCGTTGCGCAGCCCGGAAAGCTGAGCATCGCGGCAGTCAGTGCAGAAAAAACGAGAAAGTCGCGGCGGGTAAGGTGCGAAAGTGACATAAATGGGAAACGAGGGGTGGGTGAACGGCGAGACGCCTTGCGCAGCGGGAGGTTAGACTCCGCATCCGCATTCGGGCGAGCTCCTACGACGTAGCGATCGCGCAGAACTTAGATTTTCGCGCGGGGTCGGCAAGAAAACGATTGGTTTTTTCACACGAGGGGTGGCACGCTGCGGATCCCTTCCGTGAAATGAGCCGGTCGTTGACCACGGAGGCCCTGCCCCGTTACCTCGAAAGCGCCTGTTGCGATCAATCCGCGCGGGCATTAAACCTCGACCAAATCCTTCTCCACCTTGAGGTTTGCGATGATAAAATCCTGCCGCTCAGGCGTGTTCTTTCCCATGTAGAAGCTGAGGAGCCGGTCGCTGCTGTGAAGATGGGCGAGACTGACCGCCTCGGCACGCATTTTCTCTCCGATAAAATCCTTGAATTCCGCAGGGGAAACCTCGCCCAATCCCTTGAACCGGGTGATCTCTGCCGTCTGCCCGAGTTTGTGCAGGGCGGACTGCTTCTCCGCTTCGGAATAGCAATAGATCGTCTGCTTCTTGTTCCGAACGCGAAAGAGCGGCGTCTCGAGAATATAGAGATGACCTTGGACGATCAGCTCCGGAAAGAACTGGAGGAAAAAGGAAAGCAGGAGCAGGCGGATGTGCATCCCATCCACGTCCGCATCCGTCGCGACGATCACCCGATTGTAGCGCAATCCGTCGAGACCTTCCTCGATGTTCAGCGCGCTCTGCAGCAGGTGAAACTCTTCGTTCTCGTAAATGACTTTTTTTGTCAGGCCGTAGGTGTTCAACGGCTTCCCCTTGAGCGCAAAAACCGCCTGCGTCTGCACGTCCCGGCACGAGGTGAGCGAGCCCGCCGCACTGTCGCCCTCGACGATAAAGAGCGAACTCTCCTCCGCCCGCTTGTCTTTCGAATCCAGATGCACTCTGCAATCGCGCAATTTGCGATTGTGCAGGGAGGCCTTTTTGGCCCGCTCCCGGGCGAGATTGCGGATGCCCGAGAGCTCTTTCCGCTCACGCTCGCTGTCTTCGATTTTCCGCTTGAAGGCCTCGGCCGTCTGCGGATTCCGATGCAGCCAGTTGTCGAGGTGCTGCTGGAGAAAATTGCCGACGAACTGGCGGATCGTCGGGCCTTTCGGGCCGATATCGTTCGAACCCAGTTTGGTTTTGGTCTGCGACTCGAACACCGGCTCGATCACCCGTACGCTCACGGCCGCCACGATTGACTGCCGAATGTCGGCGGCGTCATATTCTTTCTTGAAGAAATTGCGGATGGTCTGAACCAATCCTTCGCGAAACGCCGCGAGATGCGTGCCGCCCATCGTGGTATGCTGACCGTTTACGAACGAATAATACTCTTCGCCGTAGTGACCGCCATGGGTCATCGCGACCTCGATGTCGTCCGCCTCGATGTGGACGATCGGATAGAGCGTTTCTCCCGTCAGCTTGCGCGTCAAAAGATCCTTCAACCCGTTTTCCGAGCGGTACGACTTCCCATTGAAAGTCAGCGTCAGTCCACGGTTCAGGAAGGCATAGTTCCAGAGCATCTCCTCGATGAACTCGGTCTTGAATTTGAAATCCTTCCCGAACAATGCCTCGTCCGGGGTAAAGTCGACAATCGTGCCGTTTTTCTCGTCGGTTTTGGCGATGCGATGCTCTTTCTTGAGTTTGCCCTGCTCAAACTCCACCACCTTGCTCTCCCCCTCTCGCACGGCCTGAGCCCGGTAGGAAAACGAGAGCGCATTGACCGCCTTCTGACCGACACCGTTGAGACCGACAGCCTTCTGAAAGGTCTCGGAATCGTACTTCGCTCCCGTGTTAATAATTGAAACGCAATCGATTAACTTTCCAAGGGGAATGCCTCGGCCATAGTCGCGCACCCGCAGGGTACGATCCACCAATTCCACCTCGATCTTCTTGCCTTGGCCCATCGTGAACTCGTCGATCGAGTTGTCGATCGTCTCCTTAAGCAGCACGTAGATACCATCTTCCGCATGTGTGCCGCTTCCCAGGCGCCCGATATACATGCCGGGACGCAGCCGGATATGCTCAAGCGGAGAAAGGGTTTTGATGCTGGCTTCGGTATATGCAGTGGCCATGGGCGATCGAAAAAGGGACTTGGCGCTACGGTTTGACGGAAGCGGTTCGGCGCAAGCGTCATTTTTTACAAGAGTGCGGCTGCAAAAATCCCCCGTTGACACCACCGATGGCGGCCGCTTCATTCCTTACCCTTTTTCCATGAGCACCACCGAACAGACCCAGCGCAGCCTCACTCCTTCGGAGATTCCCTTCATGACTCCCCAGGCCATGGTGCGTTATGTCACCGACACGGGTAAGATTCTCCCGCGCAAATACACCGGCTTCTCCGCGAAGCATCAGCGCGCCGTCACCCGCACGATCAAGCATTCCCGGAATAACCTGCTCGCGCTCTAAGCTAGCGCCGCTCGCCTTTCCGCCGCTCCTTTCCATGCCGTCGCTCTTCACCGAGCGGCGGTTTTTTTTGCCCATTTGAATCCTTTCGCCTAGAATCTCCATCGATCGCTCTCGTCGGCCACGGGCTACGTTTCCCTTTTCATGACTCCTTCCACGCCACTACACCCAGCCACCCTTGCCGCTCAAGCCCTCGGTTTCGTGGATGGAGCGACCGGTGCCGTCGTCCCACCCATTCATCCCTCCACGACGTACGCACGAACAGAGGACAACCGGCCGATTTCGGGGCGTCTCTATTCGCGGGCCGACAATCCCAACTACGATTTGGTCGAGGGTCTGCTCACCCGCCTCGAAGGCGGTCAAGCGTCCGCGATTTTCAGCTCGGGCATGGCCGCAGCGACCGCCGTCTTTCAATCGCTCCGGCCCGGAGACCATGTGCTCGTGCCGCAGGTCATCTATTGGGCCTTGCGCAACTGGCTGCTCGGTTGGGCGACGGACTGGGGACTGCGGATCGAAAGCATCGACATGACCGATCCCGTCCGCGTCGCGGCCGCGCTCCAACCCGGGAAAACCAAGTTGGTGTGGATCGAGACGCCCGCCAATCCTACGCTCGCCGTCACGGACATCGCCGCCCTCGCCGAAATCGCCCACCGCGGCGGCGCGCGGCTGGCGGTGGATTCCACCTTCGCCACACCCGTGCTCAGCCAACCGCTTTCGCTGGGAGCGGATCTGGTCATGCACTCGGCGACGAAATACCTGAACGGCCACTCGGATGTGATCGCGGGCGCACTCGCGACACGCGTCACCGACGAATTCTGGCAACGTTGCAAACAGGTGCGGGTACAAACCGGCAGCGTGCTCGGTCCCTTCGAAGCCTGGCTGCTCCTGCGCGGAATGCGTACCCTCCACGTCCGCGTGGGCGCCCAAAGCCGCAGCGCCCTGACGATCGCGGAGCGCTTCTCGCGTCGCCCGGGCGTGGTCGCCGCGCTGTATCCAGGACTTGGAGCATTTCCCGGCCACGCGGTCGCCGCCCGCCAGATGCGCGGCGGTTTCGGGGGGATGCTCTCGCTGCGCGTCGACGGCGGCGCACCCGGCGCGCTTGCGGTCATGGGCCGCCTCCAGGTGTGGAAACGCGCCACGTCGCTCGGTGGCGTGGAAAGTCTGATCGAACATCGCGCGAGCGTCGAAGGCCCGCAAACGACCACCCCCGTCGACCTCCTCCGCCTGTCGGTGGGCCTCGAAGACACCGCCGACCTCATCGCAGACCTCGAGCAGGCCCTGACCGGCTGACTCGGGCACCCCGGGCCATCGCCTCGAGACCTGGGCCGGTAGAGTTTGGAGTCCGGACTTTAGTCCGTCCGGAGAAAACGCAACCGGATTTCTGACGGCCTAAAGACCGGACTCCAAACACTTTTGCCACGCGGGGAACTCAATCTTGGCGTTGTGCCGGCGGTCTCATCGCGGACCTTGAGGGCCCTGACAGGCTGACTCGGGCACCCTGGAGCACCGTCTCGAGACTGTCTCGCAACCTCGGACGTTAGAGTTTGGAGTCCGGACTTTAGTCCGTCCGAAAAAAGCGCGAGCGGATTTCGGACGGCCTAAAGGCCGGACTCCAAACGCTTTTGCCACGCGGGGAACTCGATCTTAGCGTTGTGCCGGCGGTCGCCTTGAGTGTGCCCAAGGAAGCCAATCTTTTCGATCTGAGCTCAGGCTATGGCGGGGACGAGGTGCCGCCGCAAGGGCTGTCCCTGGAGCGGTTGCGAGACAGTTTCTCCGTCGTGACCGTGGCCCTCCAAGAAGAGCCCGGATGGGTCACCCGCGCCCGGCGCCGAGCTGCGCCTTGAGCGCGCGTGCCGTCTCCAACGCTGCGTCAGCCGTGTCGTCGGTGACGGTGAAATGACCCATCTTCCGACCCACCCTCGGCTCCTGCTTCCCGTAAAGATGCAATTTCGCGCGGGGATGATTCAAAATCACGCTCCAGTCGGGCGTCAGTACCTTCCCGGTCTCGGGGACGATCCAAGTGTCGCCTAAAATATTCACCATGACCGACGGCTCGCGCACCCCCGGATCGCCCAGCGGCAATCCGCAGATCGCGCGCACGTGCTGTTCGAACTGGGAGGTGCGCCCTCCATCGAGCGACCAATGGCCGCTATTGTGCGGACGCGGCGCGAGTTCGTTGACGAGAAGTTCGCCGCGATCGGTGAGAAACAATTCCACCGCGAGCAAACCCACCAGCTCCATGCGTTCGGCGATCGCCATCGCCAGGGCCTCGGCCTCTCGCGCGACAGCCGCACTCACGCGGGCGGGAACGATGCTGAAATCGAGAATGTGCTTCGTGTGGATATTCTCCCCGATCGGAAAAACCCGGGCGATTCCCGCCGCGCTGCGCGCGACGATCGCGGAAAGCTCGCATTTGAAATCGATGAAACGCTCGACGACCGCGCGCTGGCCCGCAAACGCCTGAACCGCCGCCGCGAGGGAAACCTCGTCCGTCGCTTTTTTCTGACCTTTCCCGTCGTATCCAAAATCCGCGGTTTTCACGACGCACGGCAGCCCCACCCGACGAGCGGTACCCGCCAGATCGTCGTTGACCTCCACCTCCGCAAACGGCACGTGCGGAAACCCGTTCTTTTTCAACCACGTCTTTTCGCGGAGACGGTTTTGGCAGGTCTCAAGCACACTCGAATGTGGCAGCAAATGGGTGAGCGACTCGATCTTCCACAGCGGTTCGACCGGAATGTTTTCGAACTCATAGGTGACCACCGCGCAGCTGCGGGCGAAGGTCGTGAGTTCCTCCAGATTGCGGTAGTCGGCGGTGAAAGTCCGATTCGCGATCGCACTCGCCGGGCAATCCGCAGCGGGGTCGAAGACATGCACGCGATAGCCAAGCGATTGCGCCGCCTGCGCGAACATTCGGCCGAGTTGGCCACCGCCGAGTACTCCAAGAGTGCTGCCGGGAAGAATCATGGGAAGATGAGAGTTGAACCGCGGAACGCCAGAGCGGCAAGCCCGTCCTCACCGGTCCGTCCCGGGCGATTTTGCTAGTATTTTCGGGAACGATCCTGATAGCTCATGACAAATGTCCACGTACTCCTACGACGAAATCGCCTACATCAGCACCTCGTTCCCGCAAACGCATCCCATCAAAGCCGCGACCATCGCGCGTCTTTTTGGGGTGGCCGCCCCCGATATGGAGCGGTGCAACGTCCTGGAATTGGGCTGTGCCGACGGAGCGAATATACTGCCTATGGCCCAAAACTACCCCAATAGCACCTTCGTTGGAATCGACCTCTCGATTAAACAAATTGAAGCGGGTCAAAAAACCATTCGGGAAACGGGGCTGTCCAACATCACCATCGATCATAAAAACATCCTCGATTTCGACCGACAGGGCATGCAGTTCGACTATATCATCGTTCACGGAGTCTATAGCTGGGTCCCGGAAGTCGTCCGCGAACGAATCCTCAGCCTCTGCCGCGAGGCGCTCACGCCGAACGGCGTGGCCTACATCAGCTACAACGCTCTGCCGGGCTGGCACATGCGCGGCATGTTGCGCGACATGATGCTCTTTCATACCGTGCAGTTCACCGAACAGACGCAGAAAATCGCCCAATCCCGCGCATTGCTGAAGTTTCTCTCGGACTCCGTGCCGACCGACAACAATTCCTACGGTCAATTTCTTCACGGCGAACTCACCAGGATGACGGATTGGACCGATTCGTACCTCCGGCACGAATTTCTCGAAGAAGACAACCGCGCGTTCTATTTTCACGAGTTCTCCGCCGCGGCCGCAAAGCATGACCTGCAATATCTGGGAGAGCCGGAACTGAGTTCGGTCTTGCCCACGAATTTTGCGCCGGAGGTGCAGGGTACGCTTTATAAAATCGCGCGCAATATCACCGCCATGGAGCAATACATGGATTTTCTGCGGAACCGCACGTTCCGCATGACGCTTCTCGTCAAGAAGGAGCATAAACTGAATCGCTCGATCAATCCCATCGCCCTGCGGGAGTTCTGGTTCGGTTCCGCGGCGCGGCCACTCAACGAAAAGGTGAACCTCGATGCCGGCGTCAAAGAGGATTTCCGCATCGGGAAGAGCAGCGTCACGTCCGATAGCACCCTGGTAAAGGCAGTTATCGTTGCGCTGCACCAGGCCGCACCGGCCCACCTGCATTTCAAAGAAGTGGTCACCGCCGTCCGCGAATTGTTGGCGATCTCTACCAACGGCATCCGCGACAGGGCTCAAACCGAACAGGAAGAAACGGTTCTCTGCGACCAACTGCTCGTGCTCTTGAGCCGAGGGATGGTGGAAGCGATCGTCCGGCCGCATGTCCCCGTCGCCACCAGCTTCGTCGGCAAGCCGATCACGTCGCCGCTCATTCGCTACCAAGCGCTCCATCACCCCTCGCACGTCACGACGCTGCGGCACTCTTCCATCAATGTGGATACATTTGCCCGCCACCTGATTTCTCTGCTCGACGGGACTCGCGACATAGACGCTCTCATTCAAGGAATGGCGGAAAAGGTGCAGAGCGGGGTTTTCTCCGTCCACGATGACGGCCAACCCATCACCGATGGAGCGAAACTGACCACCATCCTGAAACCGCGGGTCGAGCTCGTGACCGCGCATTTGGCAAAGCTTGCGTTGCTCCAACAGCCTTGATCCGCGTCCGGCGGCCGATGTTCGGCCTTGGGCGATGTTCAGATCAGTCCACCCAAAGTCACGTCTCTCGTCAGGGCAAAGGCACCGCGGATCGCGGAGAAAGAATCCAACAACTCGCGGGGCGACGCACCGCGAGGGAACTCCGCCTCCAACGTCGCACCGGTACAGCGAACCGCCGCCTCGACGCCCGGCACCGTGAGCACACACTCGCTGCAGTCGGACGGATAGGTCACCGCAAGGCCTGTGGCATCTTCGCCGTCGAGAGTCTCCACCGCATCGATCACCGCTTCGACGGCCACGCCCTTCACCAGTGAAAACACGAGTGTCGTGAATGCTCGGCTCCATAAGCCATCGAATTCATGGAGATGCATGAGCGCCCGATTCCGCAGACTGTGGAGCGTCCGGGTGACGCGATACCGTGCCGGCTCGTCCTCCTTCAGGGCAAAAGCCAGTTCCCAGACAAAATCGCGCGTGGTGAGCGTCGCGTTTCCCGCCGAGAGATCGAGCGAAAGGTCCTTGCGCTTGTAGGCCAGCGCCATGCGAACGTTCTGAAAAAGCGCCTCGGCCTCTTCGCGCAATTCTCCGTCGCAGAGCTTCGCCAAAAACGCATGGGTGACCGCATTGGCGGCGTCGGGGACGGTATGGCGATCCTTGCGAAAACCGCCGAGCGTTTTCACGGCACCTTCCGAACGGCCCACCATACTGATGCTCGCAAGCGTGGTTGCCGAAAAATCAGTCGCCATGTGCGAGGGAGCAAATCCAGTTCCCCCTCCTCGGCAAGCCCGCGTTGGCCGACCCCAACCCGCGAGCTTGCCGCCCTTCGACCGGCTCAAGCGCGAGCGCGAGCGCCCGCTTTCCGGACCAACGCGACCGCGCCAATGACAACCAACGCGGTTATCCAAAGCGGCGAGAGGACCACTGCGGCGGAGACGCCGACCGAAAGGAGCAGTACGACCGCACCGACCGCCACAGCCAGCACCGCCGCGATTCCACCGACGAGAACGCCGCTTACGCTCACCAACAACCAACCGATCGCACCGGCGAGGACAAGGGCGATCGGCCAGAGCTTGAACGCCAGCAGGACGATCGCCGCGATCAGGAGAATCTTCACAAACGTCTTCACGGTGGGAGCACACCGCAGCGTCAGCGAAAGTTGCAAAAATCGAGTCGCGAAGTCCGCTCCGGCGTAGGGCTGGCCCTCGAGGCCACGCCTGGCGTCCCAAAGCCCAAACTCGCACATCATCCCAACTTCCCGCCACCGGCGGAGTCCGTGGCGCAATCCGTCCCGCCGCACGACAATCGGTTGCGTTCTCTTGGCCTTCTCCGTTAACACCTCAGGATGCCTTCTTCTTCCTCCATTCCCGTCGTTTGCGTGCTGATCGAAAAAGAGGGGGCGGTTCTGATCGCCCAACGACCTGCGCACAAACACCTCGGCTTGGCCTGGGAGTTTCCTGGCGGCAAGGTCGAGGCTGGGGAACCTCCGGCCCATGCCCTCGCCCGAGAAATTCAAGAAGAGCTCGGGTGCACGCTCTTCCTCATGCACGCGCTGCCCACCCGGAGGCATGTCTACGAGACAGTCAGCATCGAGATGACGCCCTTTGTCGCCCGCCTCGCGCCTGGCAGCCCGGAACCCACGGCGATCGAACATGTCGCCCTTGCCTGGGTGCCCGTCGACCGGCTCGGCAGCTACACCCTCGCGCCCGCCGACCTTCCCGTTCTGGTGGACTACCTGCAGTGGAAGGCCGGACTCCGTCGTCCCGCCACGACCCACTAGCCTGCAAAGCGGGATTCCCTTGGGCGCTTGCATTCGGCGCCGCTACGGTTACGGTCTTCCCTTCTGTTCTTTGATTTCAGTGCTCGCGGGAGGGAAACGATCCCGTTTTCTTCCCCTTAACTTTGGGGGTGTTCTGGATTCTACCCTTGGTTGGAGCGCTCCGCTGCCTGTCGAGAGCCGTAGGACTCTCGTTAATCCCCTTACGAAAAAAATAATAGGCAACTACGAAGAAATGCCCTTGGCTGCTTAAGTGCTAGCCTCGTGCGCCCGGCGACACCTGCTAGCCGGAACGCACGTCGACAGCAGGTATAACCCGCGTGGCCGTCTTTGACGCGTGGGCCGTATCTTCATCCAGAGTCTAGCCAACGACGCGCGTGTGTTGTCACATGTCGGAGGCGAAATCTAAACGACACTATGCCGGTAGACGCGGAACGTGAAGGTCAGGGGCACCCGGGTTCAACTCCCGGCACCTCCACCAATTATCGCCTGAATCCATTGGATTCAGGCGTTTTTGCGTATGAAGCAAAGTACAGGGCCTTCCCTCCACGCGCTCCAGTTCAGCCAGCATTGGACGTCTCTCATCCGGTTGATTTCTAGGATTTGGCTAAAAACGAAGCCAAGAGCCCTGCAGTCGGGCATCTCGAATCGTAGCGGAAGCTCGGACTAGAGTTTGGAGTCCGGCCTTCAGGCCGTCCGTCAAAACTGCCTTCGGATTTCTGACGGCCTCAAGGCCGGACTCCGAACCCATCCACACGCGGAGCTCAAAACGGGCCGCGTCGTGCGGTTTGTGGTTCACGAGGACACCGTTCCCGTAGTCGCGATTGGGCGCACCGTTCAGCGAGTGTGAAAGATGGCTCCATCTCCGTGGCGGTTACGAACCGCAAACCACAGGATCCGACCCGGTCTGGATTCCCCCCAATCGTCATCTAAGCTAAGCAACAGCCCCTCAAGCTATGACATCTTTGCTTTAGTCCCTATTCGCCGACCATTGAGTCATTGTTCCCGTCGCAATTCCTTTGGATCGAATGGCCGTTTCGGAAAAAATGGAAGTCATCGGGCGGTGTGGCCCTGCAAGGTGGCCTCCTTTCGCCGTTGGACGTTCAAACTTGACGAAAGCTTTTTCGTATCGACTGTCTATACATGCCCACCTTCGCAAAACTCTTCAAGAACGGCCATTCCCAGGCGGTCCGATTACCCCGGGCCTTTCGCCTACCGGGCAAAGAGGTGGCGATCCATCGGGAAGGTGACCGCATCGTGTTGGAGCCAATCGGAGCGACGAAATGGCCGAAGAACTTCTTTCGCTCGATCCGCATCTCCAATCGAAACTTCGAACGGCCCCGTCAGGGTGACATGCCTCCACCGCCGGATTTCGAATCGTGAACCTGCTTCTCGATACGAATGTCTGCGTCGATCTCTTTCGCGGACGACCTGAAATCGTGGCCCGCCTAGAGAAGGTGGGGCCTGGCGACTGCGCGATTTCCGCGGTAACGGCGTACGAACTGAGGACGGGCATCCTGCGTTGTGCCCAATCTGAGCGCGAAATTAAGAAACTCGAACGGTTGTTGTCGCTGGTGCATGTACTTCCCTTCGACAAGGCGGCCGGAGACGCGTCCGCCCGTATTCGGCATGACCTGGAAAAAGCCGGATGTAAGATTGGCCCCTATGACATTTTGATCGCGGGCCACGCCTTTTCGGCTGGCCTTACTCTCGTCACCAACAATACGGGCGAATTTTCCAGGATCACCAAACTGGCGCTGGAGGACTGGCGGCAATAGCGGACGCCGGGCGTTTGGCCGCCTTTGCGCCTCTTTGTTCGGGCCGCGCCTCGGGCTCCTGGCCCGCCCTCCCGCCGGCTACCCTCGGGGCGGACGCGTTGCGCGATTGTCTCCCCGTGACGCGCTGCGCTTCGCCTATTCTCGGATCTCGTGGTCTTGCTACGCCTTCGCCAAAATCGGACGATCCACCTAGAACAGAGGCTCAAAATAGGGAGGAGCTAACGGGGTCGCGTCGTGTGGTTTGTGAGGACGCCGTCCCCGCAGTCATCGATCGGCTGTGCACAGTTCGGCGAGTTCGAAAGATAGCGCCGGCTCGGTGGCGGTTACAAACCGTAAAACACGCTCTAACGCGTTCCGGATTACTCGTCCAATTCAAAGAAGACCAAGGACGGATGCTTCATATCGAATTCAGCGCCGATCGCCCCTCAGTCCGAAATAATGTGATAATGATGAGAGAATTCGCCGGTCCAAAGGCGAGTGGTTGAGTCGGACCGTTGCTGAATGATTGCTAAATCGTCTCAGAATGACGGTTTTGACGTGAGCGGAGGATCCATATTTTGCTCGCTAGAACTTAAAGTATAACGTTTTAAGCGACAATCAGGCGGTTCTAAGAATCGGGTTCAACTCCCTGCACCTCCACCAATTTATTGCGCTGAAAGCTTTGTGGCATGTGCAAAACGTAGTGCCCCACGACAGCGTTTCAATCGAGGGCGTATACCGAATTCGCGGGATGCGCCGCGCGATGTTTAAACCTCCTTGGAATTGAATCGCCTTCGTTAAAGTCACAGAGCCGAGTGCGCAAATAGGCTTCGCTCCATCGACGGCAGGGAGCGTTAATTGTCGCTGGGGGCCCTATGACGTCTTTCGGATTTCCCTGAATGAACAATTTTCACTCCGTTGAGGCCTGCGGCACGCGCAAGAGCAAGTTGCCGGTCGTCACAGGTGAGAAATTGTTTGGCATTTAACCCGGCGGCTGCGGCGACATGGAGCAGGTCCAGTGTTCGCACTCCGAGAGCAATCGTATGCTTTGCGCTGAGAGTCTCGGCAAGGGATAACAAATCGGGCCACACCAGTGGCGTATCGATGAGGTTACCATTTGCGATGTCACCAGTAATCCTTTCTTGTGCCCGAGTCGCATCTGTTGCTGCGGCATTTCCCCGCCAGACTGAGAGCCGGATTGCGTTCCGCAATTCGCACTGTTGCCACACGGTTAATGCGAGGCTTGTCGGATGGCTCTTGAGGAATGCGATACTCGCTGCGGTATTCGCATCGTGCAAATAGAGGGAGAATAGAAAAGAAGTATCCGCGTAGATCATCAGAATCGTTCGCGGTCCTGCGCGATGAGTTCAGCACCTGAAACAGCGAGCCTCGGTTGCCGTTGAAGTTCGGCGAGCCGTTCGGAGAGATCGGCCCAAGGGCGATACTTTCGTGTGGTCTTACGCGCCACCGGGGGCGATAACGTGGCAACCACTTTCCGTCGGGACGTGATTGCGACAGACTCTCCATTGCGGATTAACTGTAAGACGGTGGGGAATGCGTTCCTGATTTGTCGAACAGTGGCAGTTTTCATGTATCACGAATCTGTCTCACTATTTTGACCTTAATCGAGATAATTGTTCGAGATACGGTACACACTGATCAGTAAAAGGCTGCGAACTCGACGGTTTAAGTCCGTAAAAAATCGATTCTGATTTGGCCGTCACACTTACCGACCGTGCCCAGCGCCGTAGCTGGAATGCACTCCGAACATTACCTCTCACGGGAGAAGCGCGCTCGGATTCAATCCATACGCTTCAGCAACTTTCCGAATCTGAATCGCCGTCAACCGCCGTACCCCACGCAGGATCCGATAGCCAAGCGATGGATCTACTACCGTCCGAACTAGAAAGGGGTCAAACCGCACTTTTCGCATTTTTCAGTTTCTTGAGATAACGCAAGGCCGGTGGGCGGAGACCGGATTTGCACTCGAGGACGTAGCGGCTGAGGGCACCGGGCTTGCCCATGTGTAAACGAGCGGCGAGCCAGGGGTTGGTGGCGGTG
>Ga0105046_10001152_pt1 | contig 40030 bp, 37 predicted proteins | sample MAT03_FD_78385 | JGI IMG/M metagenome (GOLD analysis project Ga0105046, IMG submission 78385) | Freshwater microbial communities from Lake Fryxell liftoff mats and glacier meltwater in Antarctica - MAT-03 (megahit assembly) | ecosystem: Environmental > Aquatic > Freshwater > Ice > Liftoff... | reverse complement strand
TATTAGAACATAAATCAAATAATCTTCTTTTACAGTGAGGTAAAATAAGATGGAATATTAAATCAGCCATTAAATTAACAACTTGGTATTCGCAATTACATATCGTATAATCACCATTGAATCCTACCCTCACGCTTCCATGACGTGACCCAACGATTGGCTCAAATAAAAATTCATTTCTTGATCTGCAACCAGTTGGTGCTGTTGCTACGAAATAGAGTCCTGCGTGATCGAAGTTACACCAATAATAGTTCCAACCTACTTTGAACTGTACATCATCAACACCGGTCCTAGATAATTTTCTTGGCGAGATTTTACCTGCAGTCCAATTGCAATTATTTAAAGCTTGAGTTGCATTTGTTATATCATTTACAACGCCAGGATTTTGTACTTCACATTCTCTTAGACCAATGCAATTTTCAGATTTGAAAGCTGCAAATGCTATGCTTAACCATGAACCACAAAGCCAGCTATTGAAATCGAATAAGAAGTTAAAGAAACCGCCATCAACTTTTCTTCTTGGAGAAAGACAGATGGTAGAGCTAAAGCTTGTTCCTGGTGTGGATTCTAATCCTAGCCAGAGAGAACCAACATCACCGGTACCGTTTTCTTCGATGCTTACACATCTTCTAGCATTTGGGTTAAAATATGCAGCTAATTCACATTCTCTTTTTGATTGTAAATGGAAATAACTAGCTTGTATTTGGAAGAATGCTCTATCTTCTGGGCATTGGGTATGATGATAGAAATAATAGTTACCTAATGCTAAATCCAATACTGAATCTGTAGTCAGTGATCTAGGTAAAAAATAGGTTCTGCTGCTTACGCAGTTGGTTTGGCATACTGCATTATTCGAGCCAAAAAAATCGCAGCTACATGCATCAGAGCATGCGCCTGAAGAGCAGCCAATATCAAGATTGCATTCTTCATCGCAACTTGTTCTTCTAGTGGTCGGACAAAATACTGCATTATCGTCAGTCTTGTCCAAGTCGTTGCTATTATCTGCAGAGATATTAGTTGATAAAGTGCAGGCTACAATAAATAACATTAACCTTGGCGAGAATTTTTTTACTAGGTAGATCATCGTTACCTCTCCTTTTATTTGGCGTATTGCTTTAAAAATAACCCTAATACCATAATCCAGTACTGCTTAATTTGCAAGCAATCATCCATCAGGATCATTATAATTTGTATTAATTTGCTAATTTTTTATATTATTGTCACATAAGCAAGTGATATACTTTGCAAAATTTTAACAGAAGTGTTTTATGAAAAAATTATCATTATCCTCTTTAATCCTGATAAGCATCAACATTATGTTGGGTTCAGGTGTCTTTATAAACACGGCTGTTCTAACTCAACAAACAGGATCCTTGGGTCCTTTGGTTTATGTAATTGTCGGGATCTTATTATTACCTTTAATATTGGGTATTATTCAGCTCTGGAAGTTTTCTGAGCATGGCTGTACATTTTACGATTTTGGGTTAGCAATAAGTCCATTTTTTGGATTTCTTGGTAGTTGGAGTTACTTTATTGGGAAAATTTGTTCGTTTACTTTGGGGATTCACGTATGTGTTTCTTTAGCTCAAAGCATAATACCGATGTTACAAGCTATTCCCACGCTTTGGTTTGATATGGCGATAATTATGGCATGTACGGCTCTCAATTTATTAAATTTAAGAGCGGGTATAAAAATTCAGTATGGTTTTTTAGTACTCAAGCTGATACCAATTATTTTTGTTATAATGTCCGGTTTTTATCTATTCACTGGTTCTTATGTCTATGACAATATTCCAAATTTTTCAGCAATCCCCGCAGCGATGCCGCTTGTGCTTTATGCATTTTCTGGATTTGAATCGAGTTGTTCTTTAAGTGCCTCTATAGATAACCCTGAAAAGAATGGGCCGCGGGCAATATTGTGTTCATATTTGTTAGTGATATTGCTTTTGACGTTATTTCAATTTATGTTTTATGCAAGTGTGGGACCTGCGCTCGGTTTAGTTAAAGGTGGTTATTTGGGAGTGTTTCCACTATTGGTTGATAAGTTGACTTCTCATGCTTATTTGAAAAAAATATTAGTTGATCTCTTTCATATAGGTATAGCGTCATCTTCATTAGGCTCAAGTTATGGTGTGATGTTTAGTAATAGTTGGAATTTATTTACTGTTGCTAAAAATGATCATACTTTTATGAAGAATCTGTTTATTAAGTTAAATGTAAATCAAGTGCCATATTTTTGTGTAGTAGCACAAGCATTGCTGAGTGTTCTTTATCTTGGTATTACTCAAGGAAATCAAATACCATTGCAACAAACGGGTGCTTTCGGTATGTCTATTGCTTATACGATATGTTCATTATCACTTTTAGCAATGCTTTATAAGAAGGAAAAAAAAATAAAACTATTGCCTATTTTAAGCTTAATTAGTTGTATGATATTGATTAGTTCGTTTGTGTGGAACGTTTATCGCTTGGGTATTTCTAATTTGCTTGTGTTTTTTGCAATTGCTATGCTCTTTGGTACTTATATGTTTTATAGCAAACATGAACCTCAAGAAATGAAGGTTTATGAAAAAATATAATAGAATAGTTGGCCTTTTGACAGCAAATGTTAATGCAATTAAAATTTAGTTAACATTAATTTGTTAATAGTTCGAAAAGGAAATATTATGATAAAGTTAAAAAATTTGAAATTAATTGGTTTATTGTCATTGCTTGTGAATTTGAATGCTTACTCGTTAGATCCAGCTAAACAAACTCAAATCACAGAAATGCTTGCACAATTTTTAAATACCTCTAGCCACCCAACAAAGGGCTTTGAAACATGGATAGATGAGCTAACAATGTTGATAAAGAATGAACCAGAATTTGTAGATCTTTGGGCGGTTTTCCGTAAAATAAGAGATCAAAAAAATGCAAATATGGTGAAGTTAGAGATTTTAAAAGTCAGAGGTAAAGCTCCTGCGTTTGTGCAAACCATTTTATCTAAAGAACCTATTACAAAATTATCAACTATTCTAGCAGCTAGAGTTAAGGTAAGAGGGTAATTAAAAAGTGCTTTTTTGAAAAATTTTAGAGGCTATCTTCGGGTAGCCTCTATCATTGTAAAGCATTTTAAATTTTTCAAATATGCATTTTGTCCTCATAGCTCCTGGTAAGTTATTTAATTATTTTGTATAATTGATTATTATCTGAAACTTTTCATAATCAATTAATGTAATTAAGGTAAAATAAAAATGGACAATAGGTCGAACAAGTTTGACGTTATAGTTGTGGGTGCTGGTCATGCTGGTATGGAAGCAGCTTATGCTGCGGCAAGAATGGGTTCTAAAACATTAATGGTTACGCTCAGTCTTGATAAAATTGGTCATATGCCATGTAATCCCGCTGTAGGTGGTATTGGTAAAGGGCATATGGTTTTTGAGATTAGTGCTCTTGGTGGTTTGATGCCTAAACTTTGTAGCAAGACATACTTACAAGCTCGAATGCTTAACACCCGTAAAGGACCTGCTGTTCAAGGCCTCAGATTACAGATTGATAAAGAAGCGTATCGAATTTTAAGCAGACAAATGCTAGAGAAGACTGAAAATTTGACCATTGTCGCAGACATGGTTGAAGAAGCCCTAATAGATGTAAATGGTGCAGTAACAGGTATTAGAACTGCTAGTGGTGCGATTTACAATGCTGGTGCAGTTATATTAACTACCGGTACCTTTTTAAGGGGCTTAATTCATGTGGGACATACCAATCATGCTGGTGGTAGACAAGGTGAAGAAGCGGTGCATTCATTATCTGGATTTTTAAAAGATCGTGGTCTTAACCTGATAAGATTAAAAACCGGTACTCCGCCTCGATTATCTCGCAAGAGTTTGGATTTTTCTAAAATGGAATATCAAGCATCTGATGACTTAGATTATCTTTTCGAATTTGGACCACAAAAAGTTGAACATAAAATTGGTTGTCATATAACTCATACGAATTCTAGAACGCATGATATTATTCGTGAAAATGCACATCTTTCACCAATTTACACTGGACATATTCAAGGAACTCCACCAAGATACTGTCCTTCTATTGAAGATAAAATTTCTCGATTCAAGGATAAAGATTCACATCATGTTTTTGTAGAGCCAGAAAGTGCTTCTACTGATGAAATGTATCCTAATGGTTTATCGACGGCCATGCCATTAGAAGCTCAAGAAAAATATATTCGTTCTATTGTAGGCTTTGAAAATGCGGTTATTCTCAGACCTGGTTATGCTATAGAGTATGATGCAGTTTTACCTAATCAACTTTATCATAGTCTAGAGGTTAAAAAAGTTCCTGGTTTATTCTTGGCTGGTCAAATAAATGGTACAACCGGTTATGAAGAGGCAGCAAGTCAAGGCATAATGGCTGGTATTAATGCTCATTTAAAGGTTAATAACAAAGAACCATTCGTGATGAGTAGAAACGAAAGCTATATTGGCATCATGATTGATGATCTTGTGACTTTAGGTGTTGATGAGCCATATCGAATGTTTACTTCTAGAGCAGAAAGGCGATTGCTTTTAAGGCAAGATAACGTTTTTGAAAGATTGGGTCATAAAGCATATGCTCTGGGCTTGATCAGTGATGAACTATATTCTGAAATCAAAAATGAAAGAGAAATAGTTGATAAAGCTTTAGCCCATTTTATTGGCAATAAACATACAGAAGTAATGAGATTGTTCAGTGATGGTCAAATCGAAAAAGTTCATGAAATTATCAAAGCATTTACGGGCGACATTCCGTACAGAACATTGCAGGCAATACATGCAGAATTACTGTATGGTCCTTATATTAAACGCGAAGAAAAAGAAGTTGAAAAGTTTCAATACTATCAAAATTTAGAGATACCGGATGATATGGATTTTAAATCGATACCTGGTCTATCTATAGAGCTACAACAAAGATTAAATAAAATTAAGCCTAAGAATATAGCTCAAGCGTCAATTATGCAGGGTATGACTCCAGCAGCAATTTCTTTATTGATCTTTAAAGTTAGAGAACTTAAGAAAAATAAAAATTAATAAGATTTGTGATTGATGGATTAAGTTTGACTAGGCCCTGTTGAGTTTTGATGAAAAGTTTATTTTATTATTTAGCATAGGTTTAGGGGCTCTCAATTTGAAAAAGCATTTGAAAAAGCCCTCAGGATGAGCGCTGAGAAGAAACTTTGATTATAAGCAATTTTTGAATTCTTGAATCTTCTTTCAAAACTATTGTAACTCAAAAAATCTATTTTTCAAAAGCTCAACACCTAAGGTGTTATAGAAAATTTTAAAAACCACTGCTCATGCTTTTCGAAGGATATGAGTGGTGGTTTTTTTAAAATTAAAATTTAATTAATTCTGTTATGGAATCTTGAGTGCTATCTATAATCTTCTGAATGGCCTTTGTGATAAAGATTCCTTTTCTCTTTAAATCTACACCATATCGTTGTTCGTTGGTCGAATCTGCAATTATATAATAAAGTCGATTATTGATAATTCTCACTACTACTGTGGCCCAATGTCCGCCACCGCCTACAAATATGACATGTTCTTTAGATCGATTTTTACCTATATCGGTAATGATGTGATCAAAATAGCTTTGAGCGACATCATCCTCGATTTTCCCTTGATTTTCTAGCGGTTCTGTTCCTAATTCCGCAGTTCCCATGGTGGTACTTTCAGGTAATTTATAAGATTCCTGTAAGATTTCATATAAATAGTCTAGATCTGCGACATCAAGATTATTTCCTTCTTTTTCTGATTGCTCTAAATTAAATGAGTCACTCTCTATTAATTTTTGCTCTGCTCTATTTTCTTTATCTGAGCTTTGAAGCTCTTCATCGTTTTCATGTTCGTCATCATAATCATACTGATCATCATCCGAATCGATGCCATAGTCATCTGGATCATAATAATTGGTATCTTCTTCTTCTTTGGATCTTGACACATCTTTTTTGGTGCGTTCAATTGTTGATTTTAATGCTTCCGTTGGGATGATTCTTTTTGCTTCTAATACAGCATCTTTAATCTTGAAAGCTAGTTCTTCTGCTGCTACTATAAGATGCTTCGTTTCTGTAGTATCGATATCTTTAGATTTTTGTTTTGCTTCTTCCATTTGATCAGATGCTTTTGTATCTTGGTATACAATGTTCTTCCAAATGACCTGTATTTCTGATCCGGCCTCGTGGTTCTCTTTTGGCGATTTTTGAAAATCTTCAACCAGCTTGGGTAATCTTTTTAAATCCGCTTCAATAATTGTTAATATCTTTTGCATTGAGTTAACATTCGAAGAAATACTTGATGTTGTTAATGCAATTCTGTGTTTTATAACTATATCGCGCCAAGGTCCATTCTCAGCTGACTTGATATTCAATAACCTATTGATGGCAGCAGTACCGAAAAGGTTATTTGCATAGATAGGATCATTAAGATTTGCATACAATACTGAGCCATCTAAATTTTGTGATAAAAGTATAGCGTTTTTGATTGCTTGATAACCGCAGCTTTCTTCGCCGCCGCCGATGTTTAAAGTAGAACTAATTTCATTAGCTTGGATTTTCTGGTCCAACGTTTTTTGTAATGAATTGAGCTCAGGAGAATTACATGAACATTGTGGCGTTAATGTGCTATCGATAGAAGCTTTATTCTGCTCCAAATTAATTACTGCTAATTGTGATAGTTTGTTGATGTTTTTTATTATGCACGCTTGATGGCTTGCGAACTGTCCTGTTGTTAAAAATTGATCAAGAACATGCACTTGAATAACAGAGTAATTTTCTGCATCCCATTGGAGAAATCCTTCGGTTTCCAAATTTTGAGAAACAGTGGTTTCAAGAACAGTACCATGGCCGGGAGTGGGAATTACAGGTTTTTCAGGACTAAGTTTAGAAGACTGACCCGCTAAATTTTGAAGTGTGGCTGTTATATCCATTAATATTCGATAGATCGGATTAAGCTGTGTATTTGTCTCGGTAACTTCCGGTGCGCTCTCCATGCACAATAATGCACAAAACATTAGGCACAAAAGAAAGAGCTCGATTTTAGTAAAAGTGTTCCGAAAGAATAACATGTGTTCCCGTTGGGTTATACTGTTTTATTTATTTTAATACTTTTTGATATGATTATGGAATAATTTGTTCAATAAAATTTGATTTTAGAAATATATTGAGCCTATTAAATAATGTATGGTGGTGAACCTTTTTGTAATTTTAACCATTGGGATTAAGCATTAGCAGGGCTTTTTTGAGTGACTGTTGATTTTTGATTGGTGAATTTGCTATGCTGATTTTAGTTCTGATGTGAAAACTTCAGACAGGTTTAAGTAGTCTATAAAAACAAATTATGGAGGTTTTTCATGGAAAATACTAATAAAAAAACTCAAGGTTCATGCAGCAGTCAAATGAATGATGCAAAAAAAATGCATTCCAATGAATCTCATGAAAAAATGAATTCTCATAAAGATAATCAGAAAACAAACAATCTACATGAAAACAAAGCGCATGAAAAAACAGCATCTCATTCGATGCAAGATAAAAATTTATCTCACAAATCAGATAAAAATGTATCAAACAGAAGCTACGGTATAGATTTAAATGATGACAATGACTGATAATTGTTTGTTACTATTTAAATAGAAGCAATAGTGAGTCTAAAGTAAAAAGTTATACGGTATTTAGTAATTTGTAAGCGGAAAAGCTTATTAATTTTATGCACGGTTATTAAAATAAAATTGAGCTTGTTTTTGGAAAATTAGATGGCAAAATTTAATTCAATCAAGCGTATTTATCGATGTAATTGTTGATTTTAAGTGCCCTTATTTGTTACTATAATTTATGTCTTGAGTCTTATTGGTTTAAGGCATTTAAGTAATTTATAAAAACCAAAAAAATGGAGATTTTCATGGAAAATACTAATAAAAAAAATCAAGGTTTAAACGATTCATCAAATAAGTATGGTTCTTCCGCTAATCAAGGTAGCAACCAAAATAAGATGCATTCAAACGAATCTAAAAATGAAAAATTAGGTTCTAAGGGTTCGCATTCTTCTGATAATGACACATACAATAAATCAAACGAGAGATCTGTATCTAGTGCGTCTCATGGTAAACATGCGTCTGATAAATCCCATAAGAATTTATCTAGCGATAATAATGATATGGATTCAGATAACGATTAATCTAAAGACTTTTTTTTATATTATAATTGGAGGTTATCATGGTTAATACTAAGAAAAATGCAACAAATTCTGCAGTTGAAAATGGTTCTAAAGCAACTCATGAAAAAGCAAAAACTCATGGTGCAAAATCTCATAAAACCACTATGAGTCATGCTGAAGCTGGACATTTAGGCGGCGTTGCCGATCACAAATGTAGAGGGAGAGAATGCGAAAAACCTAGAGCAGCAAAAGCTACTCACTCGGTAGCCGCAAGCCATTCTGCAAATGCAACTAATAGAAGTACTTCTGCTTCACATGGTAGAGCAAATACAGATTGGAATAAAGATGATAATAATATGGAATGGGATAGTTAATATTATTCCATATTATTGGTAGATATAAAAAGAGGTCGTTATGTAACGACCTCTTTGCTTTTTGCTTACATTTTCAGAATATATTAGGGCTTAACGTAGCTACTCTTTCTGGTTGTCCAAATAACTTTTTAAAAGCAGTTCCAGTGGTTTGTTTTTAGTTGCTATAGCAATGCCCATAGGGGTTAAATAAGAATTATTACAAACATCAACTTTGGCGCCATGATTTAATAATAATTGAGCGAGTTCTGTATTAGGTAAAGCAACTGCTAGATGAAGAGAAGTATTGCCGTCGATATCTTTTAGGTTAGCATTTGCTCCTTTTTTTAATAACAGTTTTATTGTTTTTTTTCCGTGCTTAAAAAAGCAAGCATGTTGTAAGGCGGTAAATTTATTATTATCTTGAATATTGATGAATGCCGCTGAATCTTCTTGTAATAATAGCTTGATTAATTGTGGATCTGTAAAAGGAATAATAAGCATAAGGGGCGTTTGGCCCTGAGTGTTTTGGATGCCTGGATTAGCTTTATTTTTTAATAAGATCGATATTGTCTCTTGCTCGCCAAAAAAGCAAGCAATATGTAAAGCTGTATTTCCATCAATATCTTGAATATTTACATTAGCACCTTTTCTTATTAAGAACGGTGTTATGCAATTATCATTCCTATTTAAAGATATGTTTTGCATTAAAATAGTTTTTCCTTTTTCATTACGTAAGTCATTAATGGAGAAAAAAGGCATTAATTTTTTTATTTTTTTTTTAGACTTTAAAATGCAGGCAGTTTGGCATGATGTGAAAATGAACTTCATCCTATCCGCTTCATTTGCATTATTTATAAAGTATTGCAGTAATTTGTCTGTACAGAATGAAATCATCATTCCTAGTACTATATAGTTGACCAATAGTCTTGCGTTATCATCATCTAAGCTTAAATTAATGCTTTGAAAAAGAGTTACATCATCATTTTCTAATATTTGTTTAACGCTAGAAGCTAACTCTTGAGAAATTGGGGCAAGTTCCATACCCATTAAAGATTTTAGTCTTTCTGGATTGTTTAATTTAATGGCAAAAAGCTTAGGTAGGAACTGTGGGTCTATAAATCGAGGATCTATATGGATGCGTATCATCTCTACATTTGAATATGATAACTTTTCATGATTATTTTCTAACTCTTGAAACAAATTTAAAAGTTTAATTAAAAAAGTGTTTTCATTATCTAAAGCATCGGCCGTCAATAAATCGCGGTCGTTTGCATTTAAGTTTTTAATCTTATTAATGAACAGATCGATAATATAAAAACTTATCATTGGATATGCAATATTTATAACCAAATAAAACTCTCGGTTTGTAAGTTTTAATGGTAATTCGGCCATAAATGAGCTGTAATTCTTAGTTGCTTCTTCTATAGAGTGTTCATTAATAAAAGTAGTTATTGCTTGTAGTTGAATTAATATTTTAAGTTCGTTAATTAAGCCTCCAAACGAGTTCTGAGGATATGAAGTACATTCTTCTGCTTGTTCATCTTCTTCCATGGGCTTAATAGTAGTTGTTAAAGCTATAGCAAATAGTGCGATGCTTAATAAAATGTTTTTCCATCTAATCATTTTTCCCCTAAAATTTAATCTAATTATAGTCTCATAGTAGTGTTCCAAATAAAAAAATCAACAGGTATGACAGTATACAACCGAGCATTTTCTATCTTGAATGTGCAACGCACACCAAAGTGCGAACGCACCGGATGCACCAAACGCACTTGATGTACTAAAGTCCAAAAATGTTTTATAGTTAAAGTAAGATTTTTTAATGGTAGGAGTTCATATTGTATCCAAAATTACTTCATTTATATGGTTCTTTTTATATAAACAGCTTCGGATTATGTCTAGCACTCGCACTGGTCGTGTTTATTTACTTTGTTTCTAAAGATTCTTCATTGCGTAAAATGCTTAGCTTGGATGATGTTATTAATGTAACAATTTACACGGCATTGGTAGGCGTTATTTCCGGAAGAATTTTGTATATCATTACGGAATTTCCTAAGTATGCAAGCTATTGGGACTTAATTAATTTATCGAGTGGTGGCGGTTCGGTACTCGGATCTATTATTGGTGCAGTGACTTATTTAGTAATATTTGCTTACAAAAAGAATCTTCCGGTGTTGGAACTTTTAGATATTGGTGGTATCTATGCCGCGATTATTCATTCTATTTCAAGAATTGGCTGCTTTTTAGCAGGTTGCTGTTACGGCTGTGAGAGTAATCTTCCTTGGGCGATAACGTATACCAATCCAGAAACGGTAGCACCCTTATACGTTTCGATTCATCCTACTCAACTTTATAGTGCTGGTATCTTCTTCATCATCTTTTTATTTATGTATTTTAGTTTTTCTAAAGTAAAACCCAAAACGGCTGGATTGGCTTTTAGCATATATTTAGTCTTGTCGAGCATGGAGCGAATCTTTGTGGACTTTATTCGTGGAGATCGTACTTTTTTGCTCAATAAATATGAAATTTTTAGAATGTTCTCAATCCACCAAATGGTAGCCTTGGGTCTGTTATCGGCTGCTTCGGTGTATTTGATTACGGTTAATCTTAAAAGAACTACTGTAAAAGTATGAACTTATTTGATGTCTTAAAAGAAAAAATTAATATCACTGATGTTGTAAGTAAGTATCTAACATTACGAAGAGCTGGATCTTATTTAAAAGGTAAATGTCCGTTTCATTCAGAGAAGACAGCATCTTTTACCGTTAGCCCAGACAAAGGTATTTTTTACTGTTTTGGATGCCATATTGGTGGCGATGCTATTGCATTTATAGCAAAGGTAGAAAGTTGCTCCCAGATTGAAGCAGCTAAGATTATTGCTAAAGATTACAATATTGATTTGCCCGAGTCTGTTGAGTCTGCGGATACTAAAGATTGGTTTAACGCTAGAGAATATTACATAAAAATTTGTCAGTTATTTGAAACATGGTGCTATCAGATTTTGCTGAAGCGCCAAGATGCTTTAAATTATTTGTTTTCTCGCGGATTAAGTTTGGATAGTGTTAAGCTTTTCAAAATTGGCTTTTGCCCCAGTGATTCTGAGAGTTTGAGAAGTTTTTTAGAATATTGCAAAAAAAATAATATGCTAATTCAAGATTTAATAGATGCTAAATTGTTGTTACAAGCCAAAAATAGATACTATTTTCCGTTTGAAGGTCGTATCATTTTTTCTATTAAAGATTATTTAGGACGATTGTTTGGATTCGGAGGCAGAGCTTTCGAGGATCTTGATAATAGAGCTAAATATTACAATTCTCATGACAATCACTATTTCAAAAAAGGATCTCTCCTTTTTGGTCTTGATCTGGCAAAAAAGTTTATTCAGGAAAAGGGGGAACTGTTTTTGGTTGAAGGCTACTTGGATGCTGTTATGATGGCTCAAGCCGGATTCAGAAACACGGTTGCTACTCTTGGTACGGCATGCACTCAAGAGCATTTGTCACAAATTGCTCAATATGCTGATAAAGTGTATATCACGTATGATGCTGATAAGGCTGGACAAAATGCGGTGATCCGCATGGTTGAGCTTTGTTGGAATGCAAACTTAGATCTCTATGTTATCAAGTTGCCTCAAGGCCATGATCCTGCATCGTTTATTCAAGAGAAGGGCGATTTTGATACTTTAATTAAGCAATCTTTAGATATTTTTGATTTTATCTTAGAAGATTATGGTAAAGACTTTGGAAAATGTAGTTTTAGTGAAAAAATAAAACTAACCAAAAAAGTAGTAGAGCTTATTTCAAAAATTAAAGATAATATCAAACGGCATCTTTTGCTAAAGAGAGCATCTGAACTTTTTGGTATTCCGGTAGATATGTTAAAACATGAGATTACTGCTTTAGATACACATGCATTAACTGAAGTAAAAAAAATGGACCGTGCTGAACAAGAGCATCAGGAACCCAGCTTGTGTGCTAAAACACAAATTAAGCATTCAAATGAAATAACATTGTTAGAAAAGAATCTTTTTTCTGCTATAATTTACAATAAAGGCGAATTGGATCTGGAAGAAGAAAAGTTTCTGATTCAATTTTTTGGATCTCCATTTAAAGAATTATTAACAAAAATACATGAATTAAAAAACTCAGAAGTATCTGATACAGCCTCACGTTTTTCGGGCTTAACCGAAGAAGAAAGAAATTTGGTTAGCTCTCTTGTTATTGGTGCTAATGATGACAAAAATACGTTAAATGAATTATTGGCGCAGTTTTATAAAAAACAATGGAAATTGATTGTGACTAAAATTAAATTAAAAATTTCCCAAGCTCAAAAAATGGGTGACGTTGATTTGGTAAAAAGTTTGTTGGGTCGCTTAGAAACCCTAAGGAATAAAATTTTAAAAAGGGGTGGTACTAATGGTTAAGAAAGTCAAAGCCGGTTTAAAATCGAAAGTTGTTTCTAAAAAAGGCGAACATGAAAGTGGTTTAGATCTTATCGCTACTCTTGTTGAAAAGGGCCGTCAATCGGGTGTTGTAACCTACGAAGAATTTTTAGAATTTTCAGATACAAATAATCTCACAGAAAATGAAATAAATGATATTTTAAAAATTTTTGAAAAAGAGAATATTGAACTTGTGATGCAAAATGAATCAGAAGCAGATGCTGATTTATTAGAGTACGAAAAAGAAGATGAAGATGAACGATCTAAGGCGCATTTAAAATCGCATTTAGAGACCTCATTGGATTATGTTGATGAAGAGTTGGATGAAGCGGTTGAAGATGAAGAAGAGCGTGATACATCTAAAGAGGCAAGCGAATCAGCACACGTTTCTGATGGTGTTAAAGCATATCTTCGTGACATTGGTAAGATTCCTCTCTTAAACAAGAAAACAGAAGCTGTTATTGCAGATCAGATATCTGAAGGAAAACGAGAATCAATCGAAGCTATATCCAGATTTCCGTTTATCCATAAAGAAGTTGTGGCTATAGGTGATAGACTAAGCAAAAATAGCATGGCGTTAAAAGACGTTATACAGTTCTCAGAATTTGATGAGGAAAATTTTCCAAAATATGCTGAAGAAAAAAATACTTTAATTGTTACGATAAATAAAATCCGAGATTTAATTAAAAACGAGGAAAGCATTTATCGAAGCTATCGTGGCAAACTTGATTCTGAAGAGAAGAAAAAGGAAATGCTACATAAGGTAAAGCTCAATAAATAAGAAATTGGCGATACCATTCAAACCATAAAATTATCAAATAAGCTGATAAGAAAGCTTTCCAAGAGAATCGAAAAAGGTATTGCAAAGATTCAGGAAAAGCAGGTTCTTATAAAGCAAAATGAAACGCTTGTAAAACAGCTGTCTAGAAAAACGGTTCTTAATGATTTTGAGCAAGCTGAACTAGCAGATTTTGATAGACAAATTAGGGCTAACTTAAAAGCTATTAAAAAAACTGAGCAAGAATTGGGTGTACCTCAACTTGATATAATGAAATATTATAGCAAGTTAAGACAAGGGCAACATAAAGATAAAAGAGCGAAAGACGATTTGGCGAAAGCTAACTTGCGTTTAGTAGTAAATATTGCAAAAAAATATGTAAATCGTGGTCTTCATTTTCTTGATTTAATCCAAGAAGGTAATATTGGTTTAATGAAAGCGGTTGAAAAGTTCGAGTTTGAGCGTGGATACAAATTTTCAACATATGCAACATGGTGGATTCGACAAGCAATTACAAGAGCTATAGCGGATCAATCGAAGACTATTCGTGTTCCGGTTCATATGTATGAGACACTTAATAAAATTAACAAGATTAAGAGAAGCTTTATGCAGGAACATGGTAGAGAACCGACCAATACCGAGCTTGCAAAAGAACTAAATCTTGATGAAAAGAAGATCAAGAACATTATCAAAATCTCAAAAGAGCCAATCTCGCTTGAAACACCAGTTGGAGATAGTGAAGATGCTTCAGTAAAAGATTTTATTGAGAGTGAAAATGATTCATCGCCAGCAGATATTGTTGCGAATTCCGATCTTAAAGAAAAAGTTCGTGAAGTCTTAAAGACCTTAACTCCGAGAGAAGAAAAGGTATTAAAGATGCGTTTTGGGATTGACGTTGCATCGGAGCATACTTTAGAAGAAGTAGGTAAAGATTTTTCTGTTACCAGGGAACGTATTCGACAAATCGAGGTTAAAGCGTTACGCAAACTTCGTCATCCATCCAGAAGTAAAAAGTTGCAGTCTTTCTTTGAAAAAGAAATATTGTTACCGGAAGACAATGTGACAGATGATGAAGATGATAATACAAATGACGATAAAGATTAATTAGCAGCTGCCCTTAGCGGGCAGCTTTTTTAATGAAAGGGCATTAATGCATAAGCGTTATAATATACTATTTAGTTTGGTGGTAATTTTTTGTCTGGTTTCCAGTATGGAAGCAATGAAGAAAGAATTTGGTGGCGTAGGCAAAAAAAAATTGGGGGAGTTTATATTAAAATCCATTCCCTATTCAGGTTCTATATGTAAAGAGGAAACTCAAGATTCAATAACTTATGGGACACGGTTATTTTATGTACACGCCTACTTATCATGCACTCATCACAAACACCACAAGGGTCATGACAGTTGTACCATAACTGAGCTCGATACTGGAGAAACTATAACCGTTTTTGATTCAAAAGCGGCGGAGTATTTAGCTGCGCTACTTGTTAAAAGAATCGATTTGGCTGGCAGGTCACAATTTGAGCTGAAAAGAAGAGTCAATGGTTTTAAGAAATGTAAAAAACTTATGGGTGATATTTCTGATATCGATCGAATTCAAAAAAAAGAAAAAGCTGGTCAAGAAACTTTAGAAATAGAAGCTCCGATAAAACTAGTGTGTTTTAAACAAAGATCGAAACATGGACAAGAAATTTCATGCACACAGCCAGATAAAAAGGTCCGTCGTTCATCTTGTAGGTTTACTAACCCAGATATGGAATGTGATACATATGAGTATACTATTGATTTTGAAGGCAGGGCTTGTTGGGATTTGCTTGAAGAGAGATTAGCTGAATTAGAAAAAAAAGAAGCTGAATTAAAGTAGTACGTTTCTTCCCTATAAGTACATAATTTAATCCCGAACTAAATCAATGGTTCGGGATTTTTTTGAGCATAATTTTGGAGCGTTATTGACTATAATTATTATTCTTCTTTATTATGAGAGCTGCAATGTAATTATGAATGTTTTAAATTACGAAAGCTACTATGTATTTATATAAGTCTCTATCCCTCAAAATACTAGTTTTCTTTTCAGCAATAATACTTCTAATCAATACTTTGTGTTATGGCATGGTCACATCAACAAGCATAGATTTAAATGGTATGGAGGAGAGAAGCGATAGCGTAACAATAGAAAGTGTTACCAATAGCTCAACATGTCATTTACTACTTATTGCAATAATAAATGGCAAATTAACACCCAAATTATTAATTTATAATCCAATTAATGTAGATCATAAACAAAAATTGAATATAACTTTAAGTAAAGATGGTACTACTTGGGAATCAGTTTTTGTTTATGAAATACCATTATTTAGGGGTAAGAGCGTTTCTCAAGTGCGAAAGTTTATTGATAAACATAAAACAAAGAGCATTTCAATGATAGTGGATAGCTGTACTCCCGAAGATTTTTTTGGAAAATTTACACCTTCGACTATCCAGAAAAATAAAATTTCGCTTCATTTAGCGAAGAGGATCAATAGAGCAAGTGGTAACGTTACTTATTTTGATGATTGTGATTTAGATAACAAATGAAAGTTTTGTATCACTAAACAATGGTCATAATATATGACGGTATATTTATTATTTGGGGTTTCCTGGTCATTTAAATAAATTTATAAAAAATCCCCAAGGCAAAATGACTTGGGGAGGTTATAATTTAAGATTAAAGTAACTTGGCTGTAATCGATGTCGATCAAGTAAATATTTTAAGTTAATAGAGGGAACAAAAGCTTGTTTTTTGTGGTTTTACTTGAGCTTTAAGAATTGCTTCAATGCGTTTCATGTCACTCAATCTTTCTTTTGTAAGATCTAAAGCGGTTTTAGCTTGATTATCAGTTTTAGTAATATCAGCTTTATGTTGAATAAGTAATTCAACTAGAGTTGGATTATTGTTTATTAAGGCACATGTAAGCGGTGTAAAGCCGTTTCTATTTGGAGTGTCAACATTTGCGTCATTTTCAATGAGAAGCTTTGCTATATCATAACAGTTTTGTATACATGCTATATTCAGTGCCGTATTATCGTTTGCATCTTTAAGTCTTAGGCTTGCATGACGAGCAATAAGGCTTTGTGTCAGTGGATAGTTATTATTATGTACAGCAAGCATTAACGCACTCTGGCCAAGCTTGTTTTGTATGTTAAGATCTATGTTTTTTTTACTAACCAAGAGTTTTGCGATTTCAGTTTCATTTACAGACGCTGCCATTATTAACAGTGTATTGCCAGTCTTTTGATCAATCTGGTTAAGATCTGCTAAGCTTGCAATTATCAATAGAGCTGATTCAAGTTGTTGGGGTGTTCTACTCTTACCTCTAGCTATAATACTATAGGCCATTTTCCAGGAAAGCCTCATATTAATACTGCATTTTAGCCCCAACAAATCATGTTTTACATTGTCATTGCAGTTAAGTTTAGAGATATCATCATATAAAAGAAGCGTCTCTATTCTTTCAGGATTTGTTTGGGTAAGTCCACACTCGTTTATTAAATTTATTTTTAATTGTTCTTGTGTGAATTCTCTATCTGGCCAAAATGCCTTACATAATTTTATAGTAGAACAACTTGTAATGTCTAAAAATTTTGATTTTTTTACAGGTGTAGGTAACTTTTTGGTTTCTTCACGCTTTCTTTTATGTGATTTATTATCTTCCATGCATCTTACTAGTGAGGTTAGGCATAATAATGCTAAAAAGGTTGTTTTTAAAAAATTCATATTCTCCACCATTTATGTATTAGGTAACGTTTAATGCTAACCTATTAAGATAGCACTCTTTTTTATCGGCAATTGCATTAATGTTCTATCGAACTCTTGTGCAGATTTTGTATTAGCAGCTGAATCGACAATGATTCAATTTTGGTTTAAATATTAAGCTATTGTATTAAATATATGTTTATTATGATTTTTTGTCAAAAATAGAGATATTGTTTGCGGAGTAGTCTACCGTTAGTCATATAGATAAGATAGAAAATTTGGTTATACTTACAGGATTATTAATGATGTTTAGGAGAATGCTCGGTTCTAGGGCAGGTAATATCCAGTGGTCTTCAAAAATTGATAAAAAACTATATCTAAATCATGCGGTTCCTCAAAAATAGGGCGATTGAATAACAATATGAAAACATGAATAAAAAAAATTCTCTACAGATTGAAAAAGATAAAAGTATGTTTTTAGGTGTGCAGCTAATTTGGGCAATAAAAGCAGGTGATTTTGCATTAGCGAAAGAGCTGATTGATACAGGTGCTGATGTAAATATGATCAATCCATCAGGAGATTCTATCTTGCACCTTGCCTTAAAACTCCGTAACAAAGACGCAATAAAGCTATTATTAAATTGTGGTGCTGATGTAGATAGAGAAAATGAATATGGCGAGACTCCTTTATACATAGCTTCCCGGAATGCTCGAGGTGACAGAGAATATAAAAAAATTGTTAGAATCTTGTTAGATCATGGAGCAAGTCTTTGGCCTATATCTTGTAATAAATACTGCTACGTGCCATTAAGATACATGCCTTTGTATATGTTGATGACCCTATTTCAAACTGTTCTTTTTTGTTTTGGTATCTCTTTAGGTATAATAGCCTGTATATTCATTGACAGAATCCTTGGTGTTATTACGTGCTTGTTCTCATGATGAACCAAATTGAAAAACTAGTTTGTCTGCTTAAATCACTTTGGACCAGATTCTTACCTAAGAACTCTGTTTTGGTTCACTTTAATCTCTATTTGCCGGATGTGGGATACGAGAGATTCGCTATTTTAAATCCTTAAAATCTTTGGCGTATAAATGCTTCTTTGCACAAATTGTATAAAATGCAGGATCTATTGGTTTTAAATTTTGTTTCATTCTTAAAATATACTTATTATTAACCTGATTAGATGTTCGTGCTTTTCGGATATGATCAGCTATGTTTGCATAAATTTGGTATATGTTTTTTGTTTGTACCCTGTGATAAATTTTTTTGAATGACATTTTTTCGAGCATAGCATTCAAGTTCTCTGTATGTTTTTGTCCAGTAAATACAAATATCTTGGGCAGTAAGTTTAAATTTTCAATAATAAGCTTTAATGCTTTAAGTTCAATTGTATAACTCCCAAAAGTTAGCATTCGTGTTAAAAAAGTGGATCCGACGTAGACATTAAAATCAAATCCATCGGTTGATGATTCTAAATTGAGTGATTTGATATTTCTATAATTTTTATACTCTTTGACGAAATAAGTTATTAAGTCAAAATTTTTGTTTCGCAGGTCCGTTGCATATTCTTTATCTTTTTCCATCTCGGTCGAAAATGAGTTATAAAACTCCAGGTAGTGTTTCAAGTCATCTATTTCAACATTTTTTTCTTGTGGTTGATTTGGTTCCATTTGATTAGGCGACTGAGCTTTGTTGGTGGTTTCCAAGATTTTTAATTTTGAGCAGATTTCAAAATAACCATGTTCAAAGTTTTTTAAGAATTGCATTAATACAGAACCAATTTCTGAAAGACTTATTTTATAATCGATTACCAGAGTTTGTGGTGGTCTGCTGGAAGCTTTGGCTTTTTGAACATATGAAATCACTAAATAATAAAATATTGTTTGAATTAATGTATGAGCTCGATCGTCCAAATTTTTGGCATTTTTTTTATAGGCTAAAGCATAATCTATAAAAGTTATTAAAGGTATTCTGGTCTTCATATTAGAGTTGCTATACGTGGCATTTATTGCTTCTACTACGCCATTTAATAATGGATGAGCTGTCTGTATGCTTGAAATATCTTCGACCAAAAACAAGGTGTTTTTTGGATCAGATTTACGAACAAGCGAATTAATGGTTGTTATTTGATCAGTATTTAACTCAGCAAGACCTTCATGAATATCTCCCGAAGTGATAATGTAATTATGTCGTTTTAAAGAACTATTCCAGCGTTTGAAAACGGTTACTGTGTTGGTGAAGCATTCTATATATGAGGTAAAAAATGTCATAAAGAGGGTAAATAATAATTTAAGTAAAATCATAATCTCTACAAAGTTGTTAGTTTTTACCTATACATTAGCGATTAGGCTTCTAATCTGCAATAGCTCAATGCAAAGTTTTCAAATGATTGTGTTTTATAGATAATTTATTAATCAAATTTGTTGAATGACAGTATTTGGTGATTATATATCGCACTTATATATCTAATTTCTAAGAACACAACTTCTGATATAATGAAATGGTTAGGTAGTGCCCATTGATTGGGTTTAATAATCCAACTATTCGAGGAAACCAAATGATGAAATGTAACAAAATCTTATTTATGAGCTTATGTTTAAGTTTATCTAATAGTTCAAGCATGTTTCAAGTAGGTGAAGACTTATCTCCAAGGCGACTTGAGGCATCTGTTTATGATTATCTTTCAGAAGTTATTGGAAAAGCTGATTTTTGGGCTATGAAGGATTGTGTAGATAATAATGCAATTAAGCCTGCAAATTGTGATAAACTTTTGATTATTGCAATTGAAAGCTTATTAATCCGTCATATAGATATAATGGTTTCTAAGGCACGATTGCAAATTGTTAAAAAACTTTTAACTTTGAACGCTAATCCGAATCAATTTTATAAAGGAAATCCTTTGCTTGCGCATGTCATAAAAAGTTTTATAGATGCAAGGATTGAAAGGTACAACGATTCAAATAAAATAGTTAAATTGGTTAAATGGTTGATAAAATCTGGAGCGAATACCTCTATAAAATATAAGGACAATTACGATAAATCGATGACCATTACTGCTTATGTTAATAAATGGTATGCATTGGTTTGGAAGTATGAAGAACCGTGGGTGAAGGCGTTGAAAAAAATAGCCGATATTTTAGCGCGTAAAGGTCTAGAAAATTTTAAAAGTTACCCTCGTAATCTATCGGCAAGTAATTGAAGGATTAGTGGGGTTATTGATAGTGGTATACCGGTGATCAAGCACGCCCCGATTGATGAATTTACTAGTATCGATAATGATTTAAGAGTTACGTTTTTTTGAAAGAGTAGTTGGATTATTACATGATAAACAGTTTGAATGAGCAGTAAACTTAATAGCATCCATTCTTTCTTGTTGGCATATACATCAAAAAACATCTTCCATGATTTGAGCGCAATAACTAGTATTGTTAAGGACCAAATTATTAGCGTTAAAGTATCTAAAAATAATAAAGACCGCTTAAATGCCGCAGGTAAATCAATTTTCTTCTTAAAATGACTCAGCAACAGCATGTGCGCTATAAAATAAATGAGGGTGAGGGTTATTTGTTCGATGATTAGCTTTATCATTTATCATTCTTATTTTTAATCTCTAAATTTGGTTTAATAAACTGTCTTTATAAAATAGCAAATTTTGTTAATTCTTGAAATCGGCTTAACAAATAATGTAACTTAATTTACAAGAGGTGTTTATGTTGAGAAATAGTTATCAATGTTATTTATTATTTTCTTTGCTAATTAGTGCGATAAATTATTTACCATCCATAAGTACTAGTGAAGAAGTTGAAATAAATTTAACAGAACAAGATATAAAAAATTTATATGAAGCAAAGAATCGGACCGATTTAGCGATCTTAGGGACTGGGCCTGCAGGCTTAAGTGCTGCGATTTTTAGTGCAAGAAGGGGTATTGATACTTATGTATTCCAAGGGAAAAATCATCTTGGATATTTAAAGGAAGGTCTTTCTGTAGAGAATATACCTGGTGCAACAGCAGATTCTGGAATTAATGTAATGAAAAAATTAGAGGAACAAGCGAGACATTTTGGTGCTCACTTTATTGATGATACTATTGAAAAAATTGATTTTAGTGTTTGGCCGCGAAAGCTCTACGGAGCTAAGGATGTATATTCGGCTAAAGCTGTTATAGCAACAACTGGGGCTAAATCCAAAACATTAGGTATTGAAGGAGAAGCGGAATATACCTATAAAGGGATATTAACTTGTGGGTTATGTGACGCTCATCTGGCTAAAGATCAAGATATCATTATTATTGGTGGTGGTGATTGTGCGGCGGAGCGTGTCTTTCAGCTTCTTCCATATGCAAAATCAATTACCTTGTTGGTACGTTCTAACGAAATGAAGGCCATACCAACGATGCAGATGAAAATAAAAGAAATGCCAAAAGTTAAAATTCTTTATAATAAAGAAGCCGTAGAATTTGTAGGCGATGGAAAGCATCTCACTGGTTTAAAAGTTTTAGATAAAAAAACCAATACAATGAGTTTTATGCCTGCAAGATGGGTTTTCCTGTCTATAGGCTTTGTGCCAAATACTGGTCTTTTTAAAAACCATCTCGAGCTTGATGATGAAGGGTATATACGGGTAGATTTTGCTACACAAGAAACAAGCGTTCCTATGGTTTATGCTGCTGGAAATGTATGTGATCCACGTTATAAATTGGCTGCAACTTGTATTGGATCTGCTACTCAAGCTGCTTTTAATGCGTGTAAATATATTACGCGTTTACCTATTAATCGTGAAATGGCTGAAAAGATAAAAGATAATGTATTTGTACTTGAGAAAGTTGATACACAGCATCAAGTTCCCGAATTACAAAATGAAAATGAGCTTAAAGAGATTATTAAGAAGAACAAATTGGTTCTTGTTGATTTCTTTGTGTCTACTTGTCCTGAGTGTCAAAGAATAGGAACTATTTTAAATAAACTAGCTCCTAAATATAAGGACAAAATAGCCTTTATAAAGGTTGAAGATGCAAAATATGCAGAATTATCTAAGCAACATAAAATTGAATATGTTCCTACTTTGATGATGTTCTTAGATGGGTTAATGATTGATAAAATTGAAGAGCAGCTTACCGAACAACAATTAGACCAAAAACTTACAAATGCTATTACTATAAGCTCTTCCTAGCTTTAGCAAAAAATAAATGCTATTGCATTTTTAACCGTTACTAGCCAATTATTTTTAAAGTATAAAAGAGCGCATTTCAAAAGTTAAGATTGAATGCGCTCTTCGTTCCTAAATTACTCTTTTACTAAATCCAGAATATCCAGCTGCCACATTGCACAGATTGACAAATATCGGCGTTTCTCTATTATATATAATACTATTATGTATGCCACAATGATCATATCGTTCGATATGAAAATAAAAAACAGAGGAAATTTATATGAAAACAAAAAATAGTATAGCATTAGTGTTATTGGCAATATCAGTGGTCTCTTTAAGGGCTATGGAAGAACGCGGAACTAAGCGAAAAATTGGTGAAGTAGAGCAATGGGAGCACTGTCATGATGACAATCTTTCAGAAAATGATCTATACGAAGATATTGGATGCTTATGGAATTATCTTCCTTTCGAAATGCAATGTGCTATATTCTCGCATAGCACCATCTCTGGAGATATTATGAGAGCGCTTAAGACTGGCAATAGGGCCGAAGCCGGTATTTTACTTAGGCAGTTTGAGGATCCAAGATCCGTGGATAAAAAATTTAGATTCTACTTTACAAACGAGTTGAAAAAAGTTTTTCCTCTTTTAATAAAAGATACGTTTTTAATAAAAAAAATATTTTTAAAAGCTGCTAAAGCAGGAAATGTGGCTACACTGCGGTTGCTTTGTGAGAATGGTTTTGCTGGCGCGGAAAACCTAGAGGAGCTTTTGATTTCTGCTATTGGGTGTGGAAAAATTGATTTTTCCCAGGAGCTTATCAAGCAGCACTTCTTTGACAATGTTGAAAATCCTGAACTTATTCATGCCATTATTCTGCAAAATGCCGTGCGAGTTGAATCTTTATTAGCGGATGGTAAAGGCCAGGGTATGTTGTTTGATAAATTTTCAGAGCGGTTAGTCGCGGCATTGGTAGGAAATAGTGATATATTTAATCTGTTTCCACGGTGTACAGAAACTATAAAATTTGAGTCATCATTACCAAGTACTTTGTCTTGTTCCGTAAGGAATGGACATCTAAGGCTGATGTGTTCTTTGTTACATGATAAAGAATCGCTTTATAGTATTGATGAAGCAGATCTATATCAAGAGTTCGATTGGGATGTTGTTACCGAAGAATTGCTTGTAATAGCTGCATGTTTTGGTCATGGTGAAATGGTTAATTATTTAGTATCTCAGTCGAAGATAGATGCTCCTTGGACAAATATGAATTCTTGCTTTGTGCCGCAAGCTGCTCTCGCAGTATCTTGTGCGGGTGCAAATGGGCATGAAGAGATCTTTCGTTTTTTGTTAAATCGTTTGGATGATACTGATTTGGAAGGGATAATGCCACCTAATTATAATGGGGATCAAGCTTCACTTTTTGAATGTCTTTGTGGCTTTGGTCATATAAAAATAATAAAAATGTTGATAGAGCGTACAGTTTTTAATGTAAACGGAGAGAACCGCTGGGAAAAAGCGTGGTCTCCTTTTTTAGAGGCTGTTTATAGCGGTTGCCTAGAAATGGTTATGCTTTTAATTGATAATGGGGCTGATGTTAATTGGGCTAATGACGAAGGAAGAACTCCTTTGATGGAAGCTGCTGCAAATGGTCATTTGGAAATAATGGAATTATTAGTTGCCAAAGGTGCAATGGTTGATGCTGTTGATCGAGCAGGGCTTACAGCTGCGGATCGTGCTAATAAGGAGAACAAATCAGAAGCACATGCATTTTTATTGAAAATTACTGGGATGCGAAATAATTAATTATCGTATTTATTGAATGCCCATAAAACTTAGCTATTTAAGCTTAGATGAATGGGCATTCTTTTTTACTAAAGTTAACTTAAACTAACGAAGAAGTTTAGAACTTTTCTTTGATTTTTGTTAAATAATTTTAGGGTAAAGTTATTGGTAAATTCATATCTATTGACGAAGATGAACTTATTTATTACCTCATAAGGTCTGATTTTTAATGCTTCATCCTCGGACAATGAATAGTCCGCAATCATATTATTTATTCGTTTATTGTTTTGATACATATCATACCCAGTGCGTCCAATAAGATAAGTAGCAGGCCAATAGAACATTAAGGCTAAGGCACCAGCTGTGGTAACAAAGAATGATGTATCATAATGCAAGAGTTTTGCAATTTTTTGGGGTTCTGCGATTGGGATACTTAAATAACTTGGTCGTATGATAAAGCTGTCCGGCGTTCTGTTTTCTATTCTTACTTGTAATGCAACATAATTTTTGGCGGTGATATCAACACCAAAATGCGCTTTACATTCTTCTTTGGTAAAAGCTTTAACAGCTACTATCAGATCTTCTTTATTCTCATAAAATCCATTTGATTTTTTTATTAATGGAAATTTTTTAAGTTCTAATTGCTGAGGAAAACATCCGCTTAATAGTGCCAAACCAAATATAAAACTGCAGCTTTTTAGAATTTTGATCATTTTCTTCATATTGCTCATCACTATTAAAAAAAATTGTAATATTGTTATAACCTAACAAAAGTCTTATGATTATTATCGACTAACAAGAAGATTAGCTAGGCGATAAATTTTAGTCAATTAAGTTTGTATGGAGTATGACAAATGCGTAAATTAAAAGTTCTTATCACATTATTGGCTTTAGTGGGTCATGGGGTAACTAATACAATATTATTTAGCTTACTTAAAGATTTGGCTATTGGGGTACAGGCCCTCGATGAGATTAACCGATCTAATCGAGATATGTTACTAAATGGTGTAAAAAATATGGTAACGGGCAATAAGGGTCCGCTATTTAGAAGTAATCCTACTCCTCAAAAAGAAGGCAGTAAGCAGTTTTCATTTAAGGATATTGCAGGTAAGATTCCTCAAAGTGTTTTAGAGATAGTTGATTTTTTGAGTTTTCCTGAAAAATTTGACAAAGTTGGTGCTAAAAGACCTAGGGGTATTTTAATGGTTGGGCCTCCCGGTACTGGTAAAACGTCTATCGCGCGGGCATTGGCTGGTGAAGCAAATGCTGCATTTATACCAGCGACAGCGTCCCAATTTATAGAAATCTATGTGGGTGTTGGTCCTAAAAAAATTCGAGAACTATTTGATTCGGCAAGAGAAGCGATAGCGGTTGGTCCGCATAAAAGTGCCATTATATTTATAGATGAATTAGATGCTGTTGGTTCTACTCGATCAATAGATGGAAATTCCGAATATAAAAATACTTTGAATGAACTGTTAAATCAGATGGATGGCTTTAACAGAGACGATTCTATTATGGTGATAGGAGCTACTAATATGGCTGATGCTATAGATCCTGCACTAAAAAGACCTGGTCGTTTTGACCGAATTGTTGAGATAGGATTGCCAGATGAAGAGAGTCGATTAGCTATAATTCAGTTGTACTGCGGAAAAATTAGTTATGATCCTAATCTTAATTTAGCAAAATATGCTGAATTAACGAGGGGATGGAGTCCGGCAGAGCTTGAGAATTTTGTTAATGAATCTGCTGTACAAGCGGTCAGAGATAATTCTAGTATAACTTCTGAAAAGCATTTTGATCTTGCTTTAAGAGAAGAAACAATACGAAAAAAGAGGGCTAGGTAATTTTGTTGCCAAGTTTTTAAATTAGAAATCATGAAAGCTGATTTATATACAATGGTTAATAATGATTAAATTAACGATAATTAAATCAGCTTTTGTTTTTATAGTTAGCTTTCTAATAATTGGTATTTGTTATATAGCACCAATAATAAAGCTTTTTCCCAAATTAACAGGAAAATACTTTGTGGGTTCAGAAAAACTGTACTTTATAGATGGACAACGAAAAGAATTGTTTTCCCATAATATAAATGACCAGCGCATTTTAACTGGCCATATATTCTTTCCGACTGAGAATATAATTGGGCTAAAAAGAATACAGTATCTATCTGATAAAATACCATTTTTAAAAAAAAGCTTAGCCGTTTTTTGGCGGATTCCAGAATGGTTAACTCATTTGTTTTTTTCTAATGTTTCTACAAATGCTTATTTAAGCGCTTCTTTATCAGAATCTAAAAGCAGATATCCTGTGGTTTTATTTTCTCATGGATTGCTGGGATTGCCCTCTGATGCTTATTTGGTAATTTTAGAGGAGCTAGCAAGTCATGGCTACATTGTTATTGGTATTGATCATTCATACTTTAATTTGATTACTGTATTTCCTGACGGTAGTTTTGCAAGCTCAAAAAAACTAACAGCGGAGTTTGAGAAATTATTGCCTGGAGAGCAAAATGAGTTTCAGGCTAAAGCAATAGGTATTTATAAAACTGATATTAAATTTGTACTTGATCAATTGGCTACGGTCAATCAAGATCCCGCTAGCAAATTCTACCGGCGTTTAGACTTGGAAAAAGTATGCGTAATGGGTCATTCAGCTGGGGGAACTGCTTCAATAGAATTGTGTAGGAATGATGTTCGCTGTAAAGCTGCTATAAATTTAGATGGTTGGTATGATCATATTATTGGTGCAGAACCTATTCAGCAACCATTGCTATTGCTGTTTGGTTCAAAAAGCATTGAAGTTGTTGAGCCAACCGCCGAATATCTAAAGAAAAAGCAGTTAACAAAAGAACTCTATTTTGAGTGTGAACAAAAAATTTCAGAACATCGGAAACGGTTATGTGCTGTTCAAAATTGTTCAATGATTATACTGCCTAATGTATCACACGGCGATTTTGGTGATGGTATATTATTAAAATGGCCCCTAAGGGCTTTGAATGATGCAGATTCGTATCAAACAATTTTAACAATCAATAAGCATATCTTGGAATTTCTTGATAAAAATTTGAAATAAGTTCTGAAATAATAGATTCAGAAAAAGTATGGTGTGAATTTTTAAGCTTCGAAGGCGTAAGCCATCCAGGCTTTGTTAAACTTTTTCGTGGTAATCGTAGTTTGCCAAGCCCCATGAATTCTAAAGTTGATAGCGTAAGCCACTCGTAGTTTGCTCTACTCCGCAAAATGCTTCGAAGAGCAGGCCGAGCTTGTCCTTCGTAGCCTTGGCGAAGTAGGAAAGGCCCGGATCCTCCTGCGCTTTTTCAAGCTGCGGCGGACACGTAAACGAAGACTGGTGCGCCTAAGAGGAGTCGAACCTCTAACCTTCAGATCCGTAGTCTGACGCTCTGTCCAATTGAGCTATAGGCGCCTAAAATATTTTTATTTTAAAAGTAATTTGCTCGTTGGAGCTAAGAAATTTTGTTTTTGCTATATCAAATTTTCAAGATAGAGCTATTTGCAATTTACCAATTAATTATTTTACTATAACTGGCGCAGCGATCCGTAGTTTGCCAAGCCGGAAGGCGTGGATCCTCCTTCGCTTTTTCAAGCTTTGGCGGACACGTAAACGAAGGATGGTGGAGAGAGAGGGATTCGAACCCTCGCGCCCCTTCACAGAGACTCTTGCTTAGCAGGCAAGCGCTTTTGACCACTCAGCCATCTCTCCTTTAATCGCTTTTTTAAAAGCTATAATTAATATAGATTATTTAAAATAATATGCAAGTCTTGCGTTCTTGAATGGCTGCATTAATAACTATTAAATTCTAGGTAAGAATTTTTAATAACAATTAGTGAGCCATTTATTAAACATTCGTTCTACAGATTGACTTTCGGTGGGCAGGCAAGATAGCTCTTTGCTTATCCATCTTAATTCTTTTGATTCATTATTTGGTATCACTTTCTCATCGCTAGTCACTGCTAATAAAAATCGTACATCATAATGATAGTGAGCTTTCTCTTTTGAATTTTCTGGAATAAGATGAATATCGATATCAAATATATTTTCAGAGAGGGGCGCTATTCCATTGATCCCTGATTCTTCTTGAGCTTCTTTGATGGCGACTGATAGAACATCGGGATTCCCATCACAATGGCCACCTAACTGAAACCATTGACCAAGTTTAGCATGATGCATTAGAAGTGCTTTTAAATGATTTTTATTTAAAATCCAAGCAGAGGCAGTGATATGCCCAATTGCCAATGAGCGATCAAAGCAATTGGAATGTTCTTGTATAAATTCTATCATTCTTGGTTTAAATTCAATCTCATTATGATCTATTGGCTGATAATTCTGCAGCATTTTTATTAAATTAAACTTACTCAATTGTTCCTCTTAGCTTAAAACTTACTATTATTTTAAAGGGTAATAATAATGATGTAAAATTTTGATTTATAATTTGGGTTTAGGTTTTAACTCTTGATCTGTTTATCTGTTAATAACTTGATTATTGTGATTAGAAAGTAAATAATGCTACTCTAAGTTATACAAATCTATCGGTATGCTAGGAGGTTATATGCTGAAAAATACTTATATAAAATTTTTTTGGGTTATGGCATTTGTCGGTGCAATAGCATTTAAAGCACAAGGGTCTGAGGAATCTTTGGCCAATTTTATGCTTCGCAATAATCCTATGGATGATATTAGCGGCCATGTTAAAGAATTTATTTCTAAAGGTGTTGACCTCAATAAAAAGGGTGGAACGAATGAACAAACACCTTTAATGATTGCTGCGGAACGATATTGGAGCTCGATTCCACCCAAAGGACAGGCAAATAATCTTCTTCCAGCACAGAAAGTGTATAAAGCTCTTGTTTATGCGCCCGGCGTTGAAATAAACGTCCAAGATAAGAATGGCAAAACTGCAATAATGTATTTAGTTGAGAATACGCCTAGTCCACATGATGTATACTGGCCTAATAGACCAATATTAGATTTGATTGGTAAGGGAGCTGTTCTTGCTATAAAGGATAATGATGGCAAAATGGCAGTTGATTATGCAAAAGCGGAAGCCACAAAGAATTTCTTGCTTGAATGGATGAAGCCTGAAGATGCCAGAAAAAAAGTGCGTTTAGTTAGTCATGGCAGCATAATCGGTCCAGATATGTTAGCCAGGATATTAAATTCTAAAACTTATAATGATCGATACGCGGTTAGTATACCAGAGTATATAGCAACAGATGTGGGAATTGAAAATGGTGCTGATTTCAATATCCCTCTTAATGATTCCCTGCAAACTGTTTTGATGTATTTAGCATATAGTTATTGGAAAAAATTTCGGGGTCAATATAGGGGTAGGCTGCTATTTGATAGACTTGCTCAATGGAGTAAGGTAAATATGCAGGATGCATATGGAAGAACTGCCTTAATGTATTTGGGAATAGGCGCTTCAGAAGTTGATCCCGATGTTTTGGCGCCGTTTAAGCTATTGTTGGCTAATGGTGCTGATGTTAATCTAAAAGACAAAGAAGGTAAAGCTGCCATTGATTATGCAAATAATGCAAAGGTCAGAAACTACTTGTTAGAAAAAAGCGCTGTAAAGCAGCGCTCAATTTAGTAAAGAAGTCGACTGGTAGGTAAGCTTACCCGTCGACTTCGCCAGAAAATGGTAGTAGGGATTTCATTATGCCCCTTGAAGTCATCGTGGGCTGCGTGTGGCTAACAAGTATCAGGAACAATCGTATTTGAATTATTTCAATAAAAGTATATTCTTGAATTGTTAAGTTTAAATGAATTTTAAAGTCTTTATAAATACTAAGCAAATCATGGATAGACTATCTACCGAAAACGAATCTATTGGATTCCAAATACTGGAAAAACACAAATATCCGGTATGGATTCGAGTGTTCTTCATTTTTATCATATTAATGTTCATATCAGTCGTGCCTTCATTCTTATTAAATGAATTGCCATATCATTGTGCATTGAGTGACAAAATTAAATATGCAGAAGCATCATTTTTGAGTCAGAATCATCAGGAAGCGTTAAGGCTTTATACGGAAATCTTAGAGAAGCATCCAAATTATGAATATGGCAGAATGCAAGCGGTTAACTGTTGTTTCATATTAAGTGCTCAAAATATCGATTTCTATTTTAAGGGGTTAGGTCTTTTAGGCCAGAAAGAATGTACGGATTTAGAAATTGCAAAAATGACAAAGTTTTTGCCCGAAAAATATCAAGCACATTTTAAATCTTTGTTTACCTTTAAAAAGAAAGGTGCGCTATGATAATTATAATACCTGGCGAATTAATAAGTCTTTTGACCTTTCCTGGGGTTGTGCTTCATGAAATTGCCCATCGATTTTTTTGTGATATAAATGATGTCCCTGTCTATGAAATAAGATATTTTAGGTTATTGTCTAGAAGGGCTGGTCATGTTATTCATGCAGATACACCTAGCTTAGGGGCAGGTTTGGCAATCGCATTTGCACCACTAATAATCAATTCTTTGGTATGTATGCTGTTGACTATACCGTTAGGTTATGCTGCTTTCCTCGGTACAGGTTTTGCTCTGAAACTTTCAATGGGGCAAATTCTGCTATTATGGCTTGGTTATTCAATTGGTTTTAATGCTATTCCAAGTAACCAGGATGTACATGGTTTGCAGAGTTTGGCAAAGTCTTTTTTGTCCGAAGTATTGGTATTCTCATTACAAAGTATTGTTTATGTGTTTAATTTGCCATTTGTTGGATTTTGGCTGCAGATAGGATATGCATTGTTGCTGTCTGTTCTATTGCCTAAGTTGTTACTTGGTTAATGGTGCTCAACATATCAAGTTGTTCACTTTGGTTATAATCAAATGACCTTTAAAATTTAGTTTATTAGTTTAAGATATTGCATATTGTATGTCATTAGTAATTGATCTAAAAGTTATTCCCGGTGCTAAGCATAATAAAATTGTTCTCGATAAATCGGGGCGAATAGTATGTTATATTCAAAGTGTTGCTCAAGACAATAAAGCAAATGACGAGTTGATTAAAACACTTGGGCTAAAACTTAAAATTCCCAAATCAAATATCTCAATTGTTGGTGGTAGTAAAGCGAGGCATAAGCGAGTTATGCTTGATAAACAAAATTTAACTTTTGAGATGGTGCTGAATCAATTAGAGTTAATACCGCCAGCAAGTAATATGAAAATCTGGTAAGTGCTGATATGTAATGCCAATTGTTATTCCATTTATGCATACTACTTTATTTATAAGATGGTGCTTTCAAATGATGCGCATTACAGTTTAAAAACCTAGTATCGCGCGGAATTCTTCATACCAAAACCCTACTTCGCTTTCTATCCGCTTTCTACTTCACTAAAGTTTCGAAGAACAGAAAAGCTCAATGAACGACAGGGGTGGGGTTATGCGGCCATTCATCCAGCTATTGAAATACCTGGTTTTCAGGCGACTCATAAAAAAATAAATACCAGCTAAAAATTCACTTGAACTTGATAGAATCAATTTACTATAGTAATGAAATAATTAGGGGAAATCTGTATCAAAAATTTTGTATCAATTTTTCGTGTATTTTGCAGCGGCAGGTGAATGAGTCGTAAGTACGGAAGAAAAAATTTATTGATGTTGAAATGATCGCAGATTTATTATTGGGGTAAGAAATTAAGGGTTAAAGACTAACATGCCATGTTATTATTGGAGAGGGATAGATTTTAAGGGGTCCATTCATCGGGGTATTCAATTTCACAGATCTGAAAATCATCTTGAGCAAGATCTTCTTTCTAAAAATATTGGGCTGGTTGAATGGCGCTTAAAGAGTGAAAGCTTTAAGCAACGTGTTCCAGCTAAGCTGAAAGAATTTTTTATTGAACATTTATATACTTTACTCAAATCACAAATCAGATTGCATCAAGCGATAGAACTTTCTTCACATTCTATTGCGCATCACTATTTTAAACAAATAATTGAGGACATTGGTTCCATAGTTTTAGAGGGACAACCATTATATAAAGCTTTAGGGCTCTATCCAAATATTTTTGATCATTTAACTATAAGCATCATTTCTGTTGGAGAAGAATCTTCTAGTTTAACCAATGCTTTTGAGCAATTAGTAACACACAGTAATCATGTCAAAGAATTTAAAACAAAAATGAAATCGGCGCTGTTTATGCCCGCGCTTACTTTCGGTTTTTTTTCTATTGTTATGACAGGCTTTTTTGTCTTTGTAGTTCCTCGGTTTGAGAGTTTTTTTCAATCATTTAAGGCACCCCTGCCAAGGGTTACGGAATTCGTCTTAGCTTTAAGTAGGTTTATTAGATCTGTATCAGCTATGTATGTATTTTTAGGCCTTTTGGTAGTGTATGGGTTGTTTAAAATATTTAGATTTTCTGCCTTTGCTGGTTTGCGTGATAAGTTCTTATTTGGAATTCCAATTTTAAAAAATATATCATTAATGGTCTGTAGATTGAGGTTTTTGCAGGTGTTGGCGATCTCTTTGTCCTCTGGGATGCATTTGCTAGGCTGCTTAAAATTAACTTATACTATTATGAAGAGTGGCTATATAAAAAAAATTTTAGAACGATTAATTAACGAAATAGAGAATGGGGTTAATTTAAGTTCAGCTATTAGTGATTCGGTTTTTGATGATTTAGAGACGGTTGCTCTGATAAAAATAGGTGAATCTTCCGGAAATTTGGATCATATGGTTTCGAAAGCACTGGATCTCTATCAGCAAAAGTTTTATTTAAGGGTTGATCAAATTAGCTCATTGGTTCATCCATCAGTTTTATTAATTTTGGGTATATTAATTTCACTGTCTATATTTGCCGTGTATGTCCCTATATTTACTTTAACTTCATTTATTAACTAAGGATTTATGAAATTGAAAATTTTGAAAAATATGTTGTTTATAGCATGTGTATGCTCAGGTTTCTTATTTACAACTTCTTTTTATAATTATATTTCTGGTTTTTCGACCAGTTCTACCATAAAAACCAGGAGATATAATTCGCGTCGTATTCAGTGCTATAGTTATTTAAAAGGTAGGCCTGAGAAATTTAAGACCAGAACTGAAGATAATATCGATATAGCAGGTTTGATAATTGATCAACCAGCATCAGACTCTGTCTTATTGGTTTGTCATGGCTATAAGCAGTCTAAAGAGCATTTGATAGGCTTGGCCAATCTATTTCCGGATCATACTGTTGTTCTATTTGATCTGCGAGCTCATGGAGATAGTAGTGGGAACCTGGTTTCATTTGGGTATCATGAATATAAAGATGTCTGTGCTGTAGTGAATTATTTAAAAAAGGATGCTAGGTTTCGAACCAAAAATCTTTATGGGTTAGGTATTTCGATGGGGGCGGCTTCGGTTGCTAATGCATGTTCAAAGGGGTGTAAATTTGATGGTCTCATTTTGGATTCATGTTTTTCGCAACTTGATTTTGACGTGATAAGTAGATTTGCTAGTATTCCTAAATTATTATTTGGCGTTGGGAAGTCCTTGTTTAAATTAATTTGCGGAGTCGATATAGATACGATAAGACCAGCTGCCTTTTTGTCGACAATTGATTGTCCGCTTATGATTATTCATTCTCCGTTGGATGAAAAGGTTTCAATAGCCCATGCCCAAGAACTTTTTGACAATGCGGGTTGTAAAGACAAGTTGCTGGTTCAGTGTAAGGGTACCCATGGTCTTTTGTTTAGACATGATGCAGAAGCCTATAAAAAAGCAGTGATTGATTTTTTATCTCAACACTAATGTAATTTAAAATTGACGTATTTTGCAGTTTTGATAATCTAATTGTTATCTTATATAAACGCCGGGGTGGCGAAATTGGTAGACGCACGGGACTCAAAATCCCGCGGTGGCGACACTGTGTCGGTTCGAGTCCGACCCCCGGCACCAGTTATTTCTTTCAGAAATGCCTGGCAAGCCAGAACAATAATCATAGAGCCAGTGCAGCCAGAACAGCAATTTTTACAATCAAGCAAATCAAAAAATAATTTATATAATACTGGTAAGACGGTAGAATTCAGATGAAAAACAATTTACTGATTTATGTGCTTGGCTCAGTGAAGGTATTGTTTTATAAGACTTTAGTGTTTTACTATAAATTGAAGAGCGAGTTGGAGAATCATGATCGATTGTATTTTCTGTAAAATAGTTAAAAAACAAATACCAAGTACTATTATCAAAGAAACTGAAGAGTTGTTAGTATTTAAAGATATAGCTCCAAGGGCTACTTTTCATTATTTAATTGTTCCCAAAAAACATATTCAAGATTTATCTAGTCTTGAGCCTGATGATTTTTATTTAGGTGCGAAGATAGTTAGTATGGCTAAAGAATTATCCGAACAATCATTAGATTTGAGAAATTTCCGTTTATTAATAAATAATGGAGCTTCGGCTGGACAAGAAGTTTTTCATCTCCATGCACATTTTTTGGCGGGCTTTAATTAAAGAATACCTGTTTAAGATTTCGAATTCTTTAGAAAACAAATTACCCCAACCTAATTAGTTGGGGTAATCGTATTTTTAAATGCTCAACGCACTTATGCACAAGGTGCTGCGCACGCAGGTGCTCCACAATCAGATCTTGATCCAATTGGGCAAGAGTATCTGATTAAAGGTGGTTGCTCTTCACAAACAAATTTGCATGGTTGTGGAGTTCTGCAAATTAAATCAGGTCTGATGATAGGAGCTTGTTTATGTCTTACCACTAAATCTGGTTGAGGAACTCTTCTGATGATAGGTGCTTGAGGCACCTCTTCACGAACTGGCGGAACATGAACTACTTGAGGTCTATACGCAGTGTAAGGTATTTGTTTTATTACTGTACACTCAGGTATTGAAGGTTCAGCTATAACCGCTCTTGAATAACCCATTGGTTCAGCATTTCCTTGATTAAAACAGCATCCGCCAGCAAATACTTGACTAACGCTTAAGCTAACTACAGCTAGTGCTATAAGAAACTTTTTCATTATTTCTCCTTTGTTATGAAACTTTTTCATTTAAACATGTTTATTAAACTTTCAGTATAAGCGCTTATACGTTTTTTATTATGTCATATTAAAAAATAAAAAAGCAATATTTAGTTAAAAAAGTAATAATAGAAATTTTTATTACTGGGCAAAGGGTTAGGTGGGGTCAGTTACGACCTGTGTAGTTAGTGTTTTATATTGGGTTGCAATAGAACGATTTGATTGTAATTGGTTTGAAGAGAAGCGCCAGTCTCTTATAATATATTTTCTATTCGTCTGATTTTAGTCGTTTATGGTTGGATCACTATCATGATACATTAATGCTGGCGGCTAACTCTAGCTTGTTTTAGATGTTTATATGGGATGGATTATTTTATTTAATCTGTTCATTAATTAAATTCGCTTCAATAAATTCAATTATATCGCCGTCTAATACAAGATCTGGCTGAGGGCTTTCAAGGTCGGTTCGATGATCCTTGGCCAGCTTATAGGGATGGAGAATATAGGATCTTATCTGTGATCCCCATTCTATTTTTTTTCTTTCGATCGCATCTTGCTTGGCTTTGTCTTCAGATTTTTGTTTTTCCAGTAACCTTGAAGCAAGCATTTTCATTGCGGTTTCTTTATTTGATAATTGTGATCTTTCATTCTGGCACTGAACAACTATTCCTGATGGGATATGGGTAATTCTTACTGCTGAGTCTGTTTTATTAACATGCTGGCCACCAGCTCCGCCTGCTCTGTAGGTATCGATTCGTAAATCTTCGGGATTAATAGCTATTTCCATTTTCTTGACTTCGGGTATAGCTGTAACTGCGGCGAAAGAAGTATGTCTTCTTTTGTTGGAATCATAAGGAGAAATTCTTACTAGTCTATGAATACCCTGTTCGCTTTTTAAGAAGCCGTAGGCATTTTTACCTTTTACAAAAATTGTAGCCGATTTTATTCCAGCGGCTTCACCCGACTGATAATCAATAATATGAGCATCAAATTTTTCTCTTTCACAAAAACGTAAATACATTCTTAAAAGCATATCGGCCCAATCTTGAGATTCGGTTCCACCAGCTCCAGAATTTACGCTTAAAAAACAGTTAGAGTTATCTTGCTCATCTGTTAATAAGATATTGAGTTTAAAATTTCGGGTAGCTTTGATCCAACTATTTACTTCTTTATTTAGCTTATCTAGCTCTGATTCGTCCTCGCTAAACAATTCTACGAGCTCTTGTAATTCATTGCCTTGATTCATTAAATGATTATAAAGGTCCCGTTGTTCTTTTAGTCTGCTAAGTTCTTTTAACATATCGGTATGTTTAGAATCTTTCCAGGAGTCCTCGTTGGCTGGCTGTTGTTCTAAGTTTGCAATCTTTTCATTTATAAGACTGTTATTCCACCAGGTTTTTATAACATCAACTTGGGGTTCAGCTTGTTTTAGTTTTTCTCTTATCTCATCAATTAGCATTTTGTAACTTAATTGTTTTAGGGTGTCGATTTATTTTACTTCGCCAGAAAACCAGGTATTGAAATCCCCGGATGAATGTCTGTAGAACCCTTCGTGGCTTTCGAGTTCTTCGAAACTTCAGTAAAGTAGGAAGCGAAGTAGGGTTTTGGCTATGAAGAATTCTGCGCTATACTACGGTTTTTAAACCGTACTGTGCTTCATCTCAATTGAGATATTATAGCAAGCTGTGCCTTGGAGGTAAATAAATCATAATGTAATTCGAAATTGGGTAATCTTTCTCGGTTATTAAGTGTCATCGTTTTGAAAAATTCTCGCACATTAATTATGAATTAAGTTTTTGTATTAAGCGATATTTTGGAGGGTCATTTCATTTGAGGAAATTAAATTGAGACCTTAGGGTTTGGCTTACAAATGACATGGCTCGGTGATATTGAAGCCTTTTTGATATTTTTTATCAAATTTTATATGATCGAGAGATTTTTGAAAAACAAAAATAACAAAAATATAATTAATAAAGGAAGCAAATGAGGATGTTGCTGTTGTCGCTAATGATATTTTGCGCTTCCGTTCTTTTTGGGATGAAAGAGGGGGGTGCTGAAGAGCCTAAATATGTAGAAGAAACAGTAATAGTTGAAGAAATTGAGGTGGTTGAAGAGGTGGTGGTTGGAGAAGTTGAAGTATCGCATGAGGTCATGATGTATCTTCTGAAAATTGCGAATGAATCTGGTTCTTCTGTGGGGGTCCAGCAAAAGAAGCTATCGATAGATTAGCTACATTAAAAATAATGTACCCGGACTAGGGCAACTAAAATAAAAGCTAAAAAGTGTGTAATTAGAATTCTATAGCATAAGTTGGCATTATTATCGTAATGCCAACTTATGCTATTTGATTTAATATCTAGCTTTGTTTTAATTTTTCCAAATAGGGTTTGCCTGTCTTAAGGCAAACATAGCCTGCAAGAAGAGTTAGAAGTTCATAGTAAAGAGGTTTTGCCCAACTTGCATTACCAAATATGGGCTCAAATAAATTGATTCTAGGAAATTTAACTGTCTTATCGAAAAAATTATCAGTAGATGTTTTACTTAAGTGTTTTGGTAAACAGAGTAAAAAGCCTGCAGATAATACGAAAAGCAAGAAATTTCCCGTGTCCTTTGATAAGGCGAATTCTCTTGAATGCTCTGCGCTTCTTTTTATTCTTTGAGCTAAAGAGGCCTCGCTTGGAGCTAGAGTTTCTTCGCTTGGCTTCATGGCTAATGCTTCGGCAAATAACAAAAAACTAATTAATAATAAAAAAATGCTATATCTTTTCATTTTTAGATCCTTTCGAACTTTTGTTTTTTCGTTTTGATTAATGTTACTTTGTTTCCTTGTTTATAGGTAAGTTCTATAGCAAGCGATTTTTTAATGCAAGAATATGCTTGTTTAAAACAAGGAGCTTTTGCAAAAAAAGAGAGTGCGAGATACGCTTAGAAAGCAAAGTTATACATTATTAATAAAATGTTTTTGGCTTATAGAAGAAAATATAACTAGTATGGATCATTATGGTAACAATTAAGCGTAAACCGGATTTTAAAAAATTAGCTTATGAAAAAGAGGCTTGGGAAAATAATGAGCTTGTTTGTGGCATTGATGAAGTGGGGCGAAGTTGCTTCGCTGGACCCATTGTTGCAGCAGCTGCAATTTTAAAACCTTATGCTAAACACAAATATCTAAAAGATTCCAAAGAGCTTTCTGCTGAAGAACGGGTTATTGCTTATAGGTGGTTAATCAAAAACAGTACATTTGCTGTAGGTATTATCAATCATCGAATAATAGATCGAGTAAATATTCATTGGGCAAACATATATGCTATGAAACGGGCCCTGTTTCAACTACTCGCTGCTGCGCCAGTAGCTCCCTCAATCATCCTGGTTGATTTTGTTCCACTTAAGTTTGATAATTTAGAAATTCCGGTAATTCATTTCGCTAAAGGCGAGAGCTTATCTTCATCAATAGCTGCAGCATCAATTATAGCTAAGGTTACTCGTGATGATTTGATGGCTCGGTATAATGAAATTTTTCCTGGCTATAGTTTTAATACCAATAAAGGATACGGAACTCAGGCTCATAGGGATGCTTTGTCAAATCTTGGGTTGCTTTTTGTTCACAGAAATAGTTTTATCAAAGCATCCTATTTATAATTTTTACTTTACTCTCTGTCTTCAGCTGCTTTTGTAAGCATACTCAGGGCCATTGCGCCTACAGCCATAACTATATCTCGAACGGCAATATCATAATATATTTTTAAAGAAATAGGGTTTGGGGCAATTGTCATTAACCCTAGGCTCACCATGCAAGACGCAATTCGAGTCCATTTCGACATTAATATTAATAGGCCGATTGCAATTTCAAAAAAACCGATAATAAAAACAAGCGTTTTTTGCTCCAGCTGAATTATAGCTAAGGTGTTTGGGCTGATTTATTTGCTCCAATTTGTTATTGCATAAGAAATTTATCCTCTCCAGCTGTATAAAAACTAACCCGTAAGTGGTTTTTAATGGGTTCCAACCAAGGTTTTTTGCCTTTAGTTATTAATGGTTTTTGTTTATATGCTTAGGATTATGGGCATGTAAATATTGAATGATATGGATTGGATTTTGATTAAAATCTAAAGCAAGACTTTTCTTATATATAATGTATGATTTTAAATTTGGGGGTAAAAAAAGGGGGTCTTTGGTGCTAAAAAAATTAATTGAATAGTTAGAATTTAAGCAAAATTTGAGAAATATAATTAAGTTTAAAAAATTGTTGACTTTAGTACATTTAGGTGTAGAATTTATATTGAATTTCAGCAACGACTTTGAGTTCCGCGACAAGTTCTTAATTGACATTAACGGTAAAAAAACTTAAAATTATTGAGCGCTTATATTTAAATTAAGAGCTCGTTTTTAAGGCGAAAAACTTGTCGAAAAAATCTTCAAAAAATTTGAAAAAAACGTTTGACAAAGCCTAAAAACAAGTTTACAATATAAAGCGTAACTTCGAGAAATTAATTGAACAAATTAATTGAAGTTTGAAATAAAAACAAAATCTTTGAAATTTATTTTTAGGAAATTCAAAGCCTATAATCTTGTGATTAATCTCAACTAAAATTTTTGAGATGAAGAGTTTGATCCTGGCTCAGAATGAACGTTGGCGGCGTG
>Ga0105046_10001151_pt1 | contig 40041 bp, 30 predicted proteins | sample MAT03_FD_78385 | JGI IMG/M metagenome (GOLD analysis project Ga0105046, IMG submission 78385) | Freshwater microbial communities from Lake Fryxell liftoff mats and glacier meltwater in Antarctica - MAT-03 (megahit assembly) | ecosystem: Environmental > Aquatic > Freshwater > Ice > Liftoff... | reverse complement strand
TGTCAGCAACGTGCGCGTCACGCCGCTCAGCCGCGAGGACATTATTCGACTCGTGCCGCAACACGGATGGCGATTGTAGACGGCTGCGCCGCGACCAGAGCTCAGCTGCAGTGCGCTCGCGCGCCTCATTGTCTGAGCGACGTCCACGCCGCGGATTAACGCGATGACAGATCTATCGCAATTCCGATGTGACCTGCACGTTTGGATCGCGCTTGCGGGTGATCGCTGGCGCGCACGGGTGATCTCAGGCGGCGACGCGGCGGGTCGGTGCATAACCTTGATCGCAATTGCTTGCGTCTGGAGATCAATCGTGTCGATCAGAGCCGTTGTCGCTGCGGTTGTTCTGACTGTCACCCTGTTCGCGGCGCGGTGCGTCCGCGTGGGACATTGCGTGGGAACGGCCACGCGGATTGCCGTCCGGCGTCGCACGGGGCCGCGCGACGGGAACGGGCGCAACACCGATGCGCCTCCGGCAGGTGTAATGCGCCGTCTCGCGATACGTTGCGGCTGATAGCGGCAGCCACGCGCGCAGATATTGCTCGCGGCGCTCGCTGAGGAAGCCGCACCTCGTCACCTTATCATCGACATCATGGACTTGCCCCAGCGCCTCAACGCCGCCCTCGAGGGCCGATACCGCATCGAGCGGCCGCTCGGCGCCGGCGGAATGGCGACCGTCTACCTCGCGCGGGACCTCCGGCACGATCGTCATGTGGCGTTGAAGGTGCTCAAGCCTGAGCTGGGGATGGTGCTCGGCGCCGAGCGGTTCCTGGCCGAGATCCGGACCACCGCGAACCTGCAGCATCCGCACATCCTGCCGCTCCATGACTCGGGCGTCGCGGACACGCTCCTCTTCTACACGATGCCGTTCATCGACGGCGAGACCCTCAGGGAACGCATCGATCGCGAGGGGCGGCTGCCGATCGCGGACGCAATTCGGATCGCCGCCGACGTGGCCGACGCGCTGGAAGTGGCGCACGAGCAGGGAATTATCCACCGCGACATCAAGCCTTCGAACATCCTGCTCTCGCGTGGTCAGGCGCTCGTGGCGGATTTCGGCATCGCCCGGACGCCGGATTCGCATGGCACTCGTCTGACCGAAACAGGCGCGTCGCTCGGGACCATCGGGTATATGAGTCCGGAGCAGGTCATGGGTGACGCTGACGTCGACCACCGGGCGGACATCTACAGTCTGGGATGTGTGCTCTTCGAGATGCTCATCGGCGCACCACCCTACGCCGGACGCACAGCGCTGCAGGTCCTCGCGCACCAGGCGACCGAGCCGGTCCCCTCGGTGCGGGCGCTCCGGCACGAAGTATCGGCGGCGCTCGACGAGGCGGTGACGACCGCGCTGGCCAAGGATGCGGGCCGCCGCTTCGCGAGCGCCTCGCTCTTCAGCGCGGCGCTCGCGCGGCGCGACGTGGAGCCCAAGGCGCTGGCGCCAACCGTCCCGATGCTCGTGGTGCTGCCGTTCGCGAACCGGAGCCCCGATCCGGACACGGAGTATTTCAGCGACGGGCTCACCGACGAGGTCACCTCTGATCTCTCTCGGGTGTCGGCCCTGAGAGTCATCTCGCGCAACTCGGCGATGACGTTGAAGGGAACGACCAAGGACACGCGCACGCTCGCCCGGGAGCTCGGGGTCGGGTACGTGGTGACGGGCACCGTCCGCCGGGCGGGGCCGTCGCTCCGGATCACGGCGGAGCTGGTGGATGCGCAGGTCGACACTCCGATGTGGAGCGAGAAGTTCTCCGGCTCGATGGAGGACGTGTTCGGGTTTCAGGAAGACATCTCCCGGCAGATCGTCGCCGCGCTCCGGGTGACGCTTACGAACTCGGAGGAGCGGCGCGCGAGTGAGCGGCCGATCGCGGACCCGCTCGCGTACGACTGCTATCTCCGCGCCTCACGGCTCATGTACAGCTGGACGCCCGATGCCCAGATCCACGCGGTGCGGCTGGTGGACGAAGCGATCGCGATCGTCGGGCGGGTCCCCCCGCTGCTGGCGATGAAGGGGCAGCTCGCGTGGAACCTGGTGAACATTCCCGGTGCGGCGGCGGACGGGGCCCTCGACCGCGCGGAGCGGCTGGTGGGGGAGGCGCTCTCGATCGATGCGGACTGCCCGTTAGCGATCTTTGTCCGCGGGCTCGTGGCCGGCACGCGCGGACAACCCGAGCTCGGCCTCGTCGATCTGCGCCGCGCGTGTGAACTCCAGCCCGGCGACGCCAACATACTGGTGGAGACTGCCCGCTATTCGCTCGCGGCGGGCGCACCGGGCGCGAAGCAGGTCGTCGATCGCCTGGTGAGCATCGATCCATTGACTCCCCAGAGCCACCTGATCCTGGCCATGTACCTCGGGATGCACGGCCCACGTGAGGATGCAGCGGCGCCGGCCTACCGCGCGATCGAGCTCGCGCCCGACAACTCCTGGATCCAGATCAGCTCTGCGTGGTGGATCGCGATCTCCGGTCGGCGCATCGAGGCGGCCAGGATCCTCGACGTGGTGGCCGCGGGCGCAGCCGACTTCCGCGGCGCGTTCGCGACGTTCCTGCGCTGCTCGCTCAAAGGAGACGAGGCGGGAGCACTCCGGGTTGGGACCGAGGAGATGGAGGGTTCGATTTCCAACGAGTGGCTGCTCAGGTTCATGGCGGATGGCTGGGCGCTGCTCGGCCGCAAGCGAGAGGCGCTTCGCGCGCTGCGCGCTGCGATGAAGCGTGGCTTCATCAACCCGCATGACCTAGCCTCGGGCGGCGGGTTTCTTGGGCCTCTCGTCGCCGATTCGGAGTACCAGGCGCTGCTTGCGAGTCTTCCCGAGCGCCCGCCGCGGATCCTCGCAACGCATTCGCCCGACGAGGGCTCGCGTTAGCGGGCAATCGTCGGGTCTTACCTCCAGCGTCTGCAGCACGGCACGACGGGGTATGTTCGCGATGGCGACGCCGCGCTCACCCCGTCGGATTCGAGCACGCCACACCGTACGATCCAACGCGGCGTGAAAGCCCCACCTCATCAGCTTTACGGAAACGGGGCACATGCGGCTTGAGTCGTGCTCCGATGATGCGGCTCCGTTCCAACATCGCCGCCACGCCCGATCATGACTGACATTGCAGAGCGCCTCACCGCGTCTGTCGCCGACCGCTACCGGGTGGAGCGGGAATGGGAGCGGGCGGAATGGCGACGGTGTATCTCGTGGGGGGGCACACGCGTTCCGCTCGGTCCCGTCGTGAAACGAGTTTCGTGGGGGTCGGTCGAGTGTTCGTCGAGTATACGACGTGACCGACGGCGCTGCGAGCACGATCCATGAGGGAGAAATGACAGCGGCGCCTCTCGCACCTCCCTCACACGCGGGCTGCGGTTTGCCTATCCCTACAATTCGCCATTGCCGTATTTATGAACACCCACACTGATGGGCCATTCCACCGTGTCATGCGAACGCCCGGACTCGAACCGGGATAGGTTGCCCCGCCAGCTCCTAAGGCTGGTGCGTCTACCAATTTCGCCACGTCCGCGAACGCGTGTCGGACATCCCTGTCCGACACGCGTGGTGCCGCTTACTCACCAACTCGCAGATTGACTACGCGGGTTGCACCGGCCGAACGTGGGTCGACGTTGAGCACCAGCAGACTCACGTAGTCACCAGTTTTGAGCGCACCGATCGTTGACTGCAGCTCGGCCACGCTCTTTACCGCACGCCGAGGGGTGGGGTAGAGCACTTCGAGAATCACGTCCCCGCCGGGCCCTCCGAAGAGTTTGTCGCGCGCCGGACCGTCTTGAGAGACCTCGGCCACACGCACTCCCTTGTCTACAGCGATGCCGAACTGTTTCGCTTGCTCCGCCGTGATCGGCTCGACATTGAAGCCCAGTTTCCCGATCACCGGCGCGACCGTTGGCGCGACGGAAGCTGGCGCCGCCGAGGCAACGACCGCAGCCGCCTCCGCGGGAACCAGCTTCACCTTGAACGACTTCTTCGTGCCGTACCGCATCACGTCGACGCTGACCGTCTCACCGATTTGTCGCGACCGCACAATGCGCTGCAGCGAACTCACGCGCTCCACCGCTTTGCCGTCAATCGCCACGATCACGTCACCCACTTCAATGCCGGCGCTCTTCGCTGGGCCCGCGTCGAGCGGGTTGAAGCCACCAACCTTCACGCCCGCCACTTTGCTGAGACCGTTGATCCCCGCATCTTCGGGAAGCAGCGCCTGCACCTGCACGCCCATGACGGGTACGCGCACGCGACCGTCCTTGATCAGCGCGTCAGCGACCGCCTTCACCAAGGAAATCGGAATGGCAAATCCGTAGCCGGAATAAAAGCCCGTTTGCGACGCAATGGCCGTATTCAAGCCGATCACTTCGCCGCGCACGTTCACGAGCGGCCCGCCGGAGTTGCCCGGATTGATCGCCGCGTCGGTTTGGATAAAATCCGAAATCGAGAACCCACCGGCGTTACCCGGCATCCGGATTTCCGTACCGCGACCCTTGGCTGAAATGATGCCAGCGGTCACGGTGAAGTCGAGGCCGAGGGGGTTGCCCACCGCGAGGACCCAGTCACCGATGCGCGTGGCCTCGTCGTTGCCGACAGGCAGCGTCGGGAGCCCTTTGGCATCGATCTTGACCACGGCGACGTCGGTCGTCGAGTCGGTGCCCACGACTCGTGCCTTAAAGGTGCGACCATCGCTGAGCAGGATTTGTACCTGATCGGCATCGGCAACCACATGGTTGTTGGTGACGATATAGCCATCGCTTGAGAGAATGAAGCCGGATCCCTCGCCGCGCTGCTCTCTCGGTTGCTGCGACTGGCCACCGAATTGTTCGAGGAAGTCCTCCATGCCCTGCGGCACTCGGCCACGATTCCGATTGGCCTGTGGTCGCGCGTTGCGGGTCGTGTTCACCGCGACAACAGTCGGGGTGACGCGTTCGGCGATATCGGCGAACGACGCGCCATACGGCACCGAGGGACCGCGGGACGAGACCGGTCGGGCTGGTGTGGTGCTCTGCGCCCAACTCCAACGTGTCCAGTCCATCGCCGACGCGAAGTAGATGCCGACGACAAAGCCAACTGAGGCCGCGGCGGCAAAGCGGATACGAGAAAAGCGTGCAGCCATGTGTGTGATCCGTGTCGATCGAAGGCTTTTACGATGACCTCGGACGGCATTCACCGTCCGAGTAGAAACTACGGGGGCGGACCGGATAGTACTGGTCAACCCCCATAATATGAGACACCGAATCGGCCGCCGCTGTTTCCATGAATTTTGCGAAAGTCCCAGCAGGCGACCTCTTGCGAGCGGCAGCTACTGATTTTTGCTACTTCTTGGCGTCGTCCACGATCTCGTAGTCGGCTTCCGCCACCTCTTCCGCCTTGGCACCACCAGACGCGCCGGCCTCGGCGCCAGCGCCGTCAGCCGGAGCCGACTCGGCTGCCTGCTGCTGCTGGTAGAACGCTTGTCCCGCTTCGCTGTAGGCCTTGCTCAACTCTTCCTGCGCCGCCTTGATCTCATTGATGTCGTCACCGCGCAGCGCCTTGCGGGCCCGCTCGATCGACGCATCGATGCGCGTCTTGAGGTCGGCCGACACCTTGTCGCCCCACTCCTTGACGTTCTTTTCGACTTCGTAGGTCTGCGAGTCGAGGCGGTTGCGGATGTCGATTTCTTCGCGACGCTTCTTGTCTTCCGCCGCATTCTTCTCGGCGTCTTTTACCATCTTGTCGATTTCCGTCTCCGAGAGGCCGCTGGACGCCTCAATGCGGATCTTCTGTTCCTTGCCACTCGCCTTATCGCGAGCTGTCACGTGCAGAATACCGTTGGCATCGATGTCGAAGGCCACTTCAACCTGCGGCATACCACGCGGTGCCGGCGGAATGCCGGTGAGCTGGAACTTGCCAATCGTCCGGTTGTACACGGCCAGCTCACGTTCGCCCTGCAGAACGTGAATCTCCACCGTCGTTTGGTTGTCGTCAGCCGTGGAGAACGTCTCGCCTTTCTTGGTCGGGATTGTCGTGTTGCGCGGAATCAGTACCGTCATCACACCGCCCAACGTTTCGATGCCCAGCGAGAGCGGTGTGACGTCGAGCAACAAGACGTCCTTCTGCTCGCCGGTGAGCACGGCACCTTGAATGGCGGCGCCCACCGCGACGACTTCATCAGGATTCACGCCCTTGTTCGGCTCCTTGCCGAAGAAGTCCTTGACGACCTGCTGGATCTTCGGGATGCGCGTGGAGCCGCCCACGAGAATGATCTCGTCGACTTCGCTCGGCTGCATGCCGGCGTCTTTGAGCGCCTGCTTCATCGGCTCCAGCGTGCGCTGAATCAGGTCGTCAACCAACTGCTCAAACTTGGCGCGGGTCAGTGAGTAATTCAGGTGCTTCGGGCCGGACTGATCAGCCGTAATGAACGGCAGGTTGATGTCCGTGCTGTTAGCGCTTGAGAGCTCCATCTTCGCCTTTTCGGCGGCTTCCTTGAGGCGCTGAATCGCCATCGGATCTTTCGAGAGATCGATCGCCTGGTCGCGCTTGAATTCCGCGACAAGCCAATCCATCACGCGCTGATCAAAGTCGTCGCCGCCCAAATGCGTGTCGCCGTTGGTGGACTTGACTTCGAACTGTCTCGTTCCGTCCACGTCGTACAGCTCGAGGACGGAGATGTCGTACGTGCCGCCGCCCAAGTCGAACACGGCGACCTTTTCGTCCTTCTTCTTGTTTTTGTCGAGGCCATAGGCGAGGGCCGCGGCGGTTGGCTCATTGATGATGCGCAAGACGTCGAGGCCGGCGATCTTTCCGGCATCCTTGGTGGCCTGCCGCTGCGCGTCATTGAAGTACGCCGGCACGGTGATCACCGCCTTCGACACCGAATGACCGAGATAGTCTTCGGCGGTCTGCTTCATCTTTTGCAGGATCATCGCCGAAATTTCTGGCGGTGTGTAGCGCTTGCCGCCAACTTCCACGGCAGCCACGTCGTTGGGACCAGCAACGAGCTTGTAGGGCACGCGCGACTGATCGCTTTGCGCCTCGCTGACGCGTCGGCCCATGAAGCGCTTGATCGAGAAGATCGTGTTGGTTGGATTGGTCACAGCCTGACGCTTGGCGATCTGGCCAACCAGGCGTTCGCCGTCCTTCGTGAAGCCCACTACGGACGGCGTCGTGCGCCCGCCTTCGGCGTTGGGGATGACGACCGGGTCACCGCCTTCCAGCACGGAGACGACTGAATTGGTGGTTCCGAGGTCGATTCCGATAACTTTCTCAGCCATTGCTGTCTCGTCGGTTTACGTAAGTACGCAGTGCGTTGGTCACGTGGTCGGCCGAGGTGGCCGCCGCTTATCTTCGGAGGTGGCAAGGTGTGGGCCGCGGCGAATCTGCCGGAGCGGCGGACTCGGCTGGTTGAGCGGAGGAAGAATTGCTGTCTCGCTGGCAGGCTGTCGTTCTGGCATAGCCACGCTCTGGTAGCCGGGGTGCAGTGGGATCGTCGCCCGTTCCGTTCTTGCCCTGCCCGGCACACCATTCAACGATTCTCTCATCCACCGCCATGTTTCCCATCTCCGACGAAAACCCGACCTTACGCACCCCCCTGATGACCATCGCGATTCTGGTCGTCACGTGGGCGGTGTGGTTACTCGTGCAGGGTGCGGGAAATCCAGAGCCTTTGGCGATCAGCGTTTGCAATCTCGGTTTGGTGCCGGGTGAGCTCACTGGTCTGGCGCGGCTCGGCGAGGGTGTGCCACTGGGCGTCATTAACGGGCAGCCGATGGCCTGTGTCGTGGACAACAACACCATTAATTGGGCGACGCCAATTCTGTCGATGTTTCTCCACGGGAGCTGGAGCCACATCATCGGCAACTCGCTATATCTGTGGGTGTTTGGGAACAACGTTGAAGACAGTATGGGTCGCGGTCGGTTTCTGGCCTTTTACCTCATCACGGGCGTTCTGGCCGCTGCCGCGCACATTGCCGTTGGGCCGGCGTCTCCAGTGCCCACCGTCGGTGCGTCAGGCGCGATTTCCGGGATCATGGGCGCCTACCTGGTTTTGTATCCCAAGGTGGCGGTGCGTACGTACTTCCCACCGATTTTCCTTTTTCACGTACCGGCCTGGGCTGTCTTGATCATGTGGTTTGGCAGTCAGCTGCTGAGCGGCCTCCCGCAACTTCAGCCCTTCGATCGCAACGTGTCCGGTGGTGTGGCCGTCTGGGCGCACATCGGCGGCTTTGTCGCCGGGGCGTTGCTGATTTATTGGTTTCGAGACGCCGAATTCCTGCGTCGTCGCCGAGCGGGTGCCGATGCGAAGGTGGTTTGGTCCTGAACCGTTCGTGAGTCGGCGCACAGCGGTACGCTGCCACGCCGTTTCCGGTGCGTGGTAGCATTCCGGACCCGGTGACGTAATCGTTACGTGCGTCGCCGTTCTGCGACGCGCTCCCCCGCGCTTCTTTACCTGCTGCGCGCGTGGCGTTCGCGGCAACGCACGTTCTCTCAACACCACACCGGTTCTTTGTGAAGCTCTTCTCAAAAGACGAAACGTTTTTCGACTACTTCCGCCAGTTGGCTGAGCACATCGGCAGCGCGGCAAGGCTGCTCAAGACCCTCCTGGAAGATCCTGCTGACGCGTCGCGCATCGCGACCGAGATCAAACGTGTGGAAACAGAGGGCGACGCGATCGTCCACACCATCAATCAGCGGATCGACACCAGCTTCGTAACCCCGTTGGACCGCGAAGACATTCACCTGCTTGCCAAACGTCTTGATAACGTCATTGATATTATCAACGGCGCTGCGCGCCGTGTGGTCATGTTCCGCGTGACCGATCCGCGCGCTGGCGGCGTGGAAATGGCGGATATCATTGTACGGGCCAGCGCTGAGATCCTTGAAGCGGTCATCGACGTAACGAAGCCGAAGCGCATGTCTGAACACAGCCGAGCGATCAAAGTATTGGAAGAAGAGGGCGATGCGTTGTACGCGGTGTGTGTGGGCGGGCTGTTCGCGAACGAGATGCCGGCCATCGAGGTGCTCAAGTGGAAGGAGATTTATGATGCGCTGGAGCACGCGATCGACGAATGCGACGACGTTTCCAATGTCCTCGAGAGCATCGCCCTCAAGAACAGCTAAGCTTTTGTGATCTACTTCGTTCTGTTCATCGTTCTTGTCGCGCTCACGTTTGACTTCATTAACGGGCTGCACGATTCCGCGAACTCGATCGCGACGATTGTGGGGACGCGTGTCCTGAGCCCTTTAGCCGCTGTGATCTGGGCGGCGTTCTTCAACTTTTCCGCGCTCTTCTTCGCGGGGACCGCGGTTGCGAAGGCGTTCGGTGGTGGCTTTATCGATATGTCCGTCGTCGATTCGGTCGTGATCCTCGGGGGCCTGCTTGGAGCCATCGCGTGGAATCTGATCACCTGGTACTTCGGAATTCCGTCCAGTTCCACGCACGCGCTGATCGGCGGATACGCCGGCGCGGCTGTGGCGAAGGGTGGGTTAGGCGCGCTGTTGTGGGGCACCAAGTGGGTCCAGACGCTGGCGGCCATCGTGGTGTCGCCGGCGCTCGGCATGCTCTTTGGGTTTCTGCTCATGGTACTGGTCTTCAACCTATTTCGGAACGCGAGCCACGCGGGCGTCGGGAAGTTCTTTCGCGTGGCGCAGCTCACGAGTTCGGCAATGCTCTCCTACGCGCACGGTGGGAACGACGCGCAGAAGACCATGGGCATTATTGTCGCCTTGTTATTTTCGTCCAAAGCGTTGTTTGCAGGCCAGACAGGTTTCCTGCACGCGTTCTACGTGGCGGACATGACGACGGTGCCGTTGTGGGTGGAGATCGCCGCGTACACGTGTATCTCCGCGGGCACGCTCTTCGGAGGGTGGCGGATTGTGCACACGATGGGCACGCGCATTACCAAGCTGCGACCGGTTGGTGGATTTTGTGCTGAGGCGGGCGGTGCGATTGTGATTCAGGTGGCGACGCATTTTGGCATTCCCGTCAGCACGACACATACCATCACGGGTGCGATTGTCGGCGTGGGTGCGACCACGCGGTTGTCGGCCGTGCGGTGGGGACTTGCCTCGCGCATTGTGTGGGCGTGGGTCATTACGATCCCGGCCGCGGCCGGGATCGCCGCGCTGTCGTACCGACTGCTCGCATCCTTCATCAAAATTTGATGGTGCCGACGATGGTGACGTTTGACTCCGAGCATCCGACGCCCTTGGGCGCGTCCACGAATGCGTTCCCGTATATCAACCGCGAACTGAGCTGGTTGGAATTCAACGCACGCGTGTTGGAGGAGGCACTCGACGAACGGGTCCCGTTGCTTGAGCGGCTCAAGTTCCTGGCCATCTTCAGCATCAATCTCGACGAATTTTATATGGTGCGTGTCGCGGGATTGCGCCGCAAGGTCACGGCCGGAGCAATGCAGTACCCGCCTGACCCGCTGTCGCCCGCCGATCAGCTTGAGCGGATCCGCGCCCGGGTGCAACTGCTCCTGGAACGCCGTCGTATGGCTTTGCGTGACGACTTGTGGCCGGCGTTGGCGGCGCACGGCGTACACGTGCTGCAGATAGCCGATCTCACCTCGGGTGAGTTGGCGTCCTTGGGTCAGTACTTCGAGTCGCAAGTGTTTCCCGTGTTGACGCCGTTGGCCGTCGATCCCGGACATCCGTTTCCCTACATCTCCAATCTGTCGCTCTCGCTCGCCGTCGAGATTCTTGACCCGGTCACGGGTGCGGAGCACTTTGCCCGAGTCAAAGTCCCGCGCTCCCTGCCACGCTGGATCGCCGTAGAGGGGCGGCCGCACTGTTACATCGCGCTGGAACAGTTGATCGGTGCCAATCTGGAGGCGCTGTTTTCCGGACTACGCGTATCCCGTTGGCATACGTTTCGCATCACGCGCTACTCGGATCTTGATCTTGGGCAGATCGATCAGCCGGACGACTTGCTGGAGACGATTGAGCAGCAGGTCTTTCAGCGTCGCTTTGGCGAGGTGGTGCGCCTCGAGGTACAACGCGACATGCCGCAGGGCATGCGTCAGCTCCTGATCGATGAGCTTGGAGAAAGCGAAACGCAGACTGTCGCGCCGCTGCGCGCCGGAGATGTGCACGAGATCGACGAGGTCATGGAGCTTGGTGATCTCATGGTGATTGCCATGATCGACATGCCATCGCTGCGCGACGCGCCGTACCTCCCGGTGGTGCCGCCGGCGCTTCGCGATGGGCGGAATATCTTTGAGGCGATTCGCGAGGGGGACATTCTTGTGCATCACCCCTACGAATCGTTCAGCGCGTCGGTCGAAGCGTTCCTGGAGCTGGCGGCGCACGATCCGCAGGTGTTGGCCATCAAGTTGACGCTGTATCGAACGTCTGGCGAAACAGCTATCGTGCGAGCGCTCACCGAGGCCGCTGAGCAAGGCAAACAGGTCGCCGTGCTGATCGAACTGCAAGCGCGATTCGACGAGCAGAACAACATCGAGTTTGCGCGCACCATGGAAAGCTACGGCATTCACGTCGCGTACGGCCTCCCGGGTCTCAAAACCCACGCCAAGACGGTCTTGGTGGTGCGGCGCGACGACGATGGCATTCGACGATACATGCACATTGGCACCGGAAACTACAATTCCAGGACGGCGCGCCTGTACACGGATTTGGGGCTGTTCACCTGCCATCCTGAGATCGGCGCCGATGTGACGGACCTGTTCAACTCGCTCACCGGGATCTCGCGTCAGAAGCAGTATCGTAAACTGCTCGTCGCTCCGGGCAGTTTACGCGAGCGCACGATGGAGCTGATCGCGCGCGAGACGGCACATGCGCAGGCCGGGCGCGGCGGGCGGATCATTGCCAAGATGAACGCATTGGTAGATCCTGGCGTCATCAGCGCGCTCTATCGGGCGTCGCAAGGGGGCGTCGAGATCGACCTGATTGTGCGCGGGATTTGTTGCTTGCTGCCCGGCGTTCCCGGAATCAGCGAGCGCATTCGCGTCACGTCGATTATCGGGCGATTCCTCGAACACTCGCGCTTGCAGTACTACGCGAACGGCGGGCATCCCGAGTATTTTCTCGGATCGGCCGACTGGATGCCGCGTAACCTCGATCGTCGTGTCGAAGCCATGGTGCCGGTGGAAGACCGTCAATGGCACCCCCGACTCCGGTCGCTGCTGGACACGTGCTTGTCCGACAATCGACAGGCGTGGGAACTTGGCGCTGACGGCACCTATCGTCGCCGACATGCCGATGGCGCGCCAGAGCGCGCCACGCAGGCCATCCTCATGCGCGATCCATGGGGGATGCTCCCTGATGGGCGCGCAGAAGCCGTCGCGCACCAGCGCACGACCCGCTCATCGGGGCATGCGCGCACGGAAGGGAAGGGGCGCACGAACCCCGTGCTGGACGAGCACTAACTCGCTCGCGGAGCTCTCGCCGAGCTCTCGCAGAGATCCAGCGGGCCACCTACTCGCCGTCGCCCTCGTCGAATGTGATCACGGTGCCGTCTGGGGCGACCACCTCGACGGGGTGCGCCAGCACCATCTCCAGCAGCGACCGCTTGCGCGCTCCCCCCCAGCATTCCAATTGCACGCTCTGCGCGCCATCGGCCTCGATCACCTGCACGCGAAGCGCCGATGACGTCCAGCGCACCTTGAGGCGCCCAACCGCGCTGACATGCCCACGATCGAGGCCGTCCGCGAGACGCAGGAGTCCCGACAGTTTGTCGATCCGTTCGCGCAGCACGCGATCCAGCTGCGCGTACCCGCGATGCTTGCGCTTCGGTGGCGGGCCGCGATGATACCGCGCGATGTGCGCGATCGCGATCTGCTCCGCGGGCGTCATGCCAAGCAACTCGGCGTGCGAGATGAGGTGAAAGGCGTGCTTGTGGTGATTCTCGTAATTGATGTGATAGCCGACATCGTGCAGCAATGCGGCATCGGAAAGCACGCCACGATCGATCGCTCCGAGCGCCATCCGCGGCGCCAGGGCATCAAAGAGCTGCAGCGCGAGGATTTGTACTTGCCTGGCATGCGGCGCTTCATAATGGCAGCGCTCCGCAAACTCGCGAACGGAGCGCTCCCGCGCGGCGCCTGGATCGGCGACGACGGGCATCACACGCGCAGACTCCAGCAGGATGCCTTCGCGAATGCCATACCCAGAGGTCACCACATCACGCGAATCGAAGCGCGCTAACACCTCCGCCGCCGTAGCAAGTCCGGCCACGATGATGTCCGCGCGCGCCGGGTTGAGCCCCTGTACGGTCAAGCGCTGTTCGGGGGTCAGCCGCTGCAACCAATCCAGCAGATGTTCAAGTTCTGCGCGGGCCACACTGGTTCCGTGCGGCGCTCGCGAGGTCAATCCTTGTCGCGCGAGGGCGATGCCGGCCAGGTTCGTGAAGGTACCACCTGAGCCAATGATACGGACGCCACGCCAATCTTTCACGGGTACGGCTTTCTTGAGCCCCTCGCGCACGTGCTCCCGCAGGAGACGCACGCCCCGCGGTCGTACCACCGGCAGCAGGAACTTCTCGGTGAGCCGCACCGCCCCAAAGGGAAGAGACGCAACCCGTTCGATGAGCCCGTCCTTCGAGAGCACCACTTCGAGCGAGCCGCCACCGATATCCATGACCAGAGAGCGACCTGCGCCAAGTTCAAAATGGGCCAAGGCGCTGCGGTGGCTGAGCAGTGCTTCCTGTTCTCCGGAGAGGATGCGTACGCCCACGCCGGTGGCAGCGTGGACACGGCTGGCGAATGTCACGCCATTCGTCGCGTCGCGTACCGCGCTGGTCGCGACGATTTCGATCTGCGCGGCGCCCAGCTGTCGGGCCAGTTCCACCATGCGCTGAATCGCCGCCAGCGCTGCGTCGACGCCTGTTTGTCCCAGCGCGCCGGTACGCTCCAAGCCTTCGCCCAGGCGCGGCATGGCCTTCATCTCATCGACGACGCGGATCTGCCCTGCCGGCGAGACGTCGGCGACGATCTGCCGGATGGAATTGGACCCGATGTCGATCGCCGCAATACGCTGATCACCGACGGCACTGCTGCCGAAGACGGGGGTGGGCACTCGCGCGGTCATGCGCTTTCCTCGATCGACGTCGCAGGCGCGGTCGCTTCACTGATTTCGTCGAAGCGATGCCGAATCTGCTTGCCTTCCGCCAGGTAGACCGCATCCTCGCCGATGTTGGTGGCCAGGTCGGCGACCCGTTCCAGGTTCCGGCTCACGAGCAAGAGTTCGAGCGAGGCGGAGATGAGCAGAGGGTCGGCAGTCATGAAGGTGACCAGTGAGCGGAAAATCGCTTCGTGCATTGCGTCCACCTGATCGTCCGCTTTGCCGACGGCTCGGCCGAGCACCCCGTCGCCGCGAATAAAAGCGTCGAGCGCGTCACTCAGCATGGCGCGTGCACGACGCGCCATATCGACAAGCGCCGGCACGGGTGGCGCGGCGGCTCGCCCATCCACGAGGCGCACGGTGCATTGCGCAATGTTGACCGCGTGATCGCCAACCCGCTCAAGGTCGCTTGAGACTTTGATCGCGCCGACAAGAAACCGGAGATCGCGCGCCATCGGCTGTTGCAACGCCAGAAGAGAGATCGCCAGATTCTCGGCCTCGACCTCGAGACGGTCGAGCTCCTGATCTGCCTCAATCACGGCGAGCGCCTTATCGCGGTCCCGTTCTACCAGCGCTTCAACGGCGAGGTCGATCAGTGACTCAGCGCGCTCGGACATCTCGAGCAGTCGCTGCTTCAGCGTCGCGAGCTCACTGTGAAAGTGGCGAAAGCCTCCCGCCGATCCTGCACCCTCAGCCATCAGCCAAACCTCCCCGTAATAAACGCCTCCGTGCGCGGATCGCGCGGGCCGGTGAACAGGGCTCGCGAATCGTCGACTTCGACCACTCGACCATCCTCCAGAAACACCGTGCGGTCCGAGACCCGCGCTGCCTGTTGCAAGTTATGCGTCACGAGCACAATCGACAGGTCCGACCGCAGTTCATAGAGCAGTTCCTCGATGCGCTGCGTCGCCGCCGGGTCCAGGGCGCTCGTGGGCTCGTCCAGCAGCAGCACCTCGGGCGCGTTGGCCAGCGCACGGGCGATGCAGAGCCGCTGCTGCTGGCCGCCGGAGAGCGCGAGCGCGCTTTCACGGAGCTGGTCTCGCACTTCATCCCAGAGCGCAGCGCGGCGCAAGGCCTGTTCCACCAGGTCGGACAGCTCCGCCTTTGACGCAATCCCATTCAACCGCGGGCCGTAGGCCACGTTGTCAAAGATGCTGCGAGGGAATGGCGTCGACTGCTGAAAGACCATGCCGACGCGCTGGCGCAGGGCGCTGGTGTCCATCGCGGCATCGTACACATCGACGCCCTCCAACAGCACGCGTCCGGTGTGTGTCGCGCCAACAATCGTATCGTTCAGACGGTTGATGGATCGCAGCAGCGTGCTCTTGCCACAGCCCGAGGGACCGATCAAGGCGGTCACTGCACGCGGCGCGACGCTCAAGTCGATGGTGTTGAGGGCGCGCACTTTCCCAAACCAGACGGAGAAACGCGCAAATTGCACTCGGCCCTTGATGGACGGCGCGATCATCCGAACCGTCCCGTCACATACGCTTCCGTGCGCGGGTCCGACGGTGCGGTAAACAGGCTGCGCGTCGGCGCTGCCTCAATCAGCTCGCCGTCCAGCAGAAACACGGTCTCGTCGGAGATGCGTGCGGCTTGTTGCATGTTGTGCGTCACGATGACGACCGTGACCTCACCGCGCAGCTCGTACAAAAGCTCTTCGATGCGTTGCGTGCCCAACGGGTCCAGCGACGCGGTCGGCTCATCGAGCAGCAGCACCCGCGGCTCAACCGCCAACGCACGCGCCAGACACAATCGCTGCTGTTGGCCACCCGAGAGCGCGACGGCGCTCCCGTCAAGCCGGTCCACCACTTCAGCCCAGAGTCCCGCACGACGCAACGCCCGCTCTACACGGTCGGCCAACGCACTGCCACGCGGCGCCTTGCCCGCCGCACGAATCCCGGACGCTACGTTGTCGTATACCGACATCGTGGGAAACGGCGTGGGGACCTGGAACACCATACCAATCCGTCGTCGCAGCGCGATCGTATCGGTATTTGGCGCGTAGACCTCATGCTCACCCACGCGCACGGTGCCACTGACCGACGCGCCTGGTGTCAGCTCGTGCAGGCGATTCACACATCGCAAGAGCGTGGATTTTCCGCATCCCGATGGGCCAATCACGGCGGTAATCGCGCCGCTGCGGCAGGTGAGTGAGACATTACGGAGCGCCTGACGCGTGCCATAGCCGGCGCTGACGTTGCGCAGTTCGAGACGTGGAGCGTTGTTCACGTGCCGCGCTCGGCGTCAATCGTTGATGGCCGCTCGATGCGACTTCCGCGCACGAGGGCCAGGCGTGCACGAAGGACCGCCCGAGCGATCAGACTCATCGCCGCGATGATCACCAGAAGCACGAGGGCCCCGGCCCACGCCTGCGCGCGCCAATCGTCATACGGACTTTGTGCGTAGGCGAAGATTTGCAGTGGTAGCGCCGCGATCGGTCGGAAGAGACTCACCGACCAGTAGGCATTGCCAAAGGCGGTAAACAGCAGCGGCGCCGTTTCTCCAGCCGCTCGCGAAATGGCAACCAATGAGGCCGTCACGATCCCCGGCATCGCCGTACGAAGCACGACGGTTGACGCGCTACGCCATTTTGAGAACCCGAGCGCCACGGCGGCCTCATTGAGGGCGGATGGTACGAGCTTCACCATCTCCTCCGTCGCGCGCGTCACGAGGGGAATGATGAGCAATCCGAGCGCGATGCCGCCGGCCAGTGCAGAGAACCGTCCGGACGGCCGCACGACGAGTTCCCAGACGAACACCCCCAGCACGACGGAGGGCAATCCACTCAACACGTCGGCAATGAACCCGACAGTTGTCGCGAGTCGCGTCCCGCGTCGCTCCGCCGCGAACAGGCCGGCGCCAAGACCGATCGGCACACCGATCAGAGCACCAATGCCAACAAGCAATACCGTGCCGACGATCGCGTTGGCCATTCCGCCACCGCGCGCGCCAGCCGGTGCCGGCACACTCGTGAAGAACGTGGGCGAGAACGCCGACGCGCCCCCGACGATCAGGTAGCCCACAATTGCCAACAACGGGACGATAGCGACCGCGCCGGCAATCCACGTCAGGCCGATCATCACCTGTCCGCGCGCACGTCGCCTCGCCAACTGCTGCTGGCGTTCGGATGGCGCCTGCGTTGACGCCGTGCTCATCGGCTCGCGGGGCGCTATCATGCGAGGCGAGGGGCGATGCGTTGTTGCGGCTGGCGTACGCGCCAGACCAGCCAACGCGCGATCACGTTTACCAGCAGGGTGATGACGAGCAGCAGACCGGCAACGGCCATCAGTGCCGACAGGTGCGCATCATCGGACGCTTCGGCAAACTCGTTGGCCAGCACGGCCGCCATGGTGTACGCGGGATCAAGCAGGGAATGGGGGACCGCGTGTCGATTGCCAATCACCATAGTGACGGCCATGGTCTCGCCGAGCGCCCGTCCGAGCCCGAGCATGACGGCGCCAATGAGGCCGGAGCGACCGTACGGCACAACGGCGTCGCGAATCATCTCCCATCGCGTGGCGCCGAGCGCCAGCGCCGCCTCGCGCTGCGAGCGCGGCACGGCGACCAGCACTTCACGCGACACGGCCGTGATGTAGGGAAGGATCATGATCGCGAGCAGAAGCGCGGCCGCAAGGAGACTTGGTCCGTACGCCGGACCGCGAAAAAGGGGGAGCGCACCGAAGACGGCCATGAGCGGGGGCATGACGTGTGTCCGCAGGAGTGGGACGAGCACGAACACCCCCCAGAGTCCGTAGACCACGCTTGGAATGGCGGCCAGTAAATCGATCAAAAAGGAGATCGGTGCCCGCAGACGGCGCGGTGCGAGTTCGCTCACGAAGATGGCCGCACCGAAGGCCAGTGGCGTCGCGATGCAGAGCGCCAGGAGCGAGGAGAGGATAGTGCCGATAATCGCCGGGAGTGCACCGAAACGGCCTCGGGAGACGTCCCAGGTATTACCCGTGAGCAGGTCTGCGGCGTGCAGGGAGAGTGCCGGCCACGCCGCTCGCGCGATGACGGCCACCAGCAGCACGAGAAGGAACGGCACCGCAGCGGCGCAGGTGCCGGTCACGACATCGTACGTGAGATCACCCAACCGTTGCCGAGACAAACGTGGCCCCGCCGCCATCAGGGTTTGGCGAGGGGAGCAGCGGCCAACGTATCGATCAGGGCAAGGACGCGAGTGGCGGTAACGGTTGGCAGCGCGACGTACCCCAGTGCACTTGCGGTGGTAGCGCCGTCGGCCAACGCCCACTGTAAGAACTGATACAGCTGCGTCGCCTTTGCCCGACCGATGCGTTCCGGCGCGAGCAGTATCCAGGTGAAAGACGCAATGGGGTAGGACTGATCCCCGGGAGCGTTCACAAGCGAGGAACGCAAGTCTCGCGATGAGGGTGCGCCGTTGAACGCGCTGGCCGCCGCACTACCGATCTCGTACGGCATGGGTGAGATGAAGCGCCCTGCCACGTTCTGAATATGCGCAACCGGAAGAAAATTCTGGCGCGCGTACACAACTTCGACGTAGCCAATGGAGCCAACCATTTGCTTGACCTGTCCGGCCACCCCTTCGTTGCCTTTTCCACCGATGCCTGCAGGCCACAACACGTCTTTGCCGCGACCCGGCCCGGCGGCCCACGCCGCGCTCGCCGATGTCAAATAATCACTGAAGATGTACGATGTGCCACTGCCATCTGCGCGGTGGACGACCAGAATATCGCTGGCCGGCAGCGGTTGGTCCGGGTTGAGCGCACGCAGTCGCGAATCGTTCCACTTGGTGAGTTGACCGAGAAACATGAGTCCGAGCAGATCGCCGGACACGCGGAGCGGTCGCTTCAGCTCTGGCAAGTTGTACGTCACGGCGACGGCGCCGAGGACGGTGGGAATGTGGACGACAGGCGTTCCCGCCTGGGCCAGCTCGGCATCGGTCATCGGGACATCTGTTGCCCCGAAATCGACCGTGCCTTCGATCATCTGCCGAATACCGCCGCCCGACCCGATCGACTGATAGTTGATGCGTACGTCGGTGCGCTGTGCATAGTCGTTAAACCAGCGGGAATAGAGCGGGTAGGGAAACGTCGCACCGGCGCCCGTAAGATCGACCCGAGTTCCAGTGGCGACGCGCGCGTTGCCCGACGAATCGCGACGGTCGCTTGGTGACGACGTGGAGCAGGCGGCCGCGAGACCACTCAGCGCGACCAGCGCGACGGTCGCGCCACGCGCGCGCTGGCGGCGCGGTATGAGAGGGTGTATGTGAGCCACCAGACGTCGACGCGTCACAAGGCGTTCGACAAGCCGACGAACTTGAATAGCCCGGCGCGCTCGATGATCGTGCCAAAAAGCCGCGCGTCCTGGCGCTTCCCCCCCCCACTCGTGAACGTCAGCATGCACTGCTCATGCAACCGGTTCGCGCCCTCAACGAGGGCGGGCTCCTTGCAGGCAACCTGCTGCACACGCAGTGGCCTTCCGCCAAAGCGCGTAAAGGCCGCACGTGCGCCTTCATTCGACGTGGTGACGAACTGCCACCACAACAACGCGGGCGGCGATTCGTAGGGCGGCCGACTGAGCTTCGAGTCGGGGTAATAGAGCCATGCAAACTCCGCCATGGTGAGCACCATCCCATTCAAGGCGGCTGAGTCGTTCGCCGTAAGCGCGCGCGCCCATCGGCCCACAAGGTCATCAATCGAGGCGCTGGCAGAAGAGAGCGTGTCCGCGTGTCCGGTAAAGCCGGCCCGAAAGCGACGAAGTTGCTCGGCGATCGGCAGTATCGAGTCGACCACACCGCCGGCCGCGACGACTTCACGCACATGCGCCCCCTGCGAGTCGGCCGCGGTGCGGGCCGGGCTCTCGCTACACGCGACGGTGACGCACAGCGCCGGAAGAAACGAGGAGAAGCGGAGGGAAGACATCGGCTCAAGAATTCGTGCAGGGGAAGCAAAAACGGCCGGCGCTCGCGAACGCGACGCCGACCGTCTCTGAGAGGGATCCTGAGGCTCAGCGCTCCGGAGAAACTACACCGGAGCGCAAAGACAGGTCAGTTGCGCGCGTAGTTCGTCCAGCCTTCCCACCACTTCACGCCGCCCGGCGCGGCCGCGCCGCGGTAGGCGGTTGGCACGATGAATGAACCGACACGGGCGCTGATGCGCGGATCGGCCGCAAAGGACGCCAGCCCACCCGTGGCGATCGGCGACCCGGTCGCGGGCGACCAGTCCAGCTGCGACGCGGTCGTCGTGGCGCCGACCGTCGGCAAGGCGGTGAACAGACTCGTTGCGGTCACCGTCGACGCGCCCACCACGATATTGGCGTTGCGAGCGGTGAAGGCAGACTCCTGTCCGAAATTAGTGCCGGTCGCATCGAAGTTCGCGCCACTGGTCAAGGCACCGTTCTCAGCGAAATACAAGTTGCGGACGATGAGCGAGTCGACCTGGAAGCGGTTGTTCGACGTGGAATCGCGAAGCGAAACGCCCGCGCGTCCCCAGCGTGCAATCACGCCATTCAGATAGTAACCGCCCGTTCCGCGACGAAGCACCGCACCGACGCCGCCGCTGCCTGGGACCGTCACGCCGGTCGGGGTGCCGATCATCGTAAAGTTCGCGAAGACGTTCATGTTATAGAGCCCGTCGTCACGCCCGGCACTTTGCGCGTTCGCACCGCTTGGGGCCACGCAACCGCCGCCATTGCAACCGTCGATCTCGAAACCTTGCGGGTCGGCCGAGACGGCACCCGCGCCCGCTCGTGGCGTCAAGAAGGTGGTTTGCATCGCGATCATGAACTGATTCAAGCCGCGATAGCCCTCCGATCCGTCAAAGTGGTCGTCGCCGGCCTCATAGGAGACCAGATATCGGCTGTTCACGGTGCCGCCAAACCACTCGAAGCTGTCATCAAGGCCGGCCAACGCCTGGACGTACTCGATCGTAGTCCCGCTGCCCACCGCACCGAGCGTCAGCGAGTTGAGTTCGGCATCCGTCACGGTCGCAAAACCGGCAAACTCAATGCGCACGTAGCGCAAGGTGCCGCTATTGTCGGTGTCCACGGTGCCTTCGGTGTAGACCACACCATTGGCATTCGCGCCGATGACCGATCCGTTCGAGCCCTCGATGATCTGATTGGCGCCACGATTCGAGCGGGCGTTGCCCACAATGATCACGCCGCCCCAGTCACCCGGCGAGCGATTGCCCGGCGTCCGCTGCGAGGTGAAGACCACGGGCGCCGTTGCTGTCCCGTTGGCGACCAAGCGTGCGCCGCGGAGAACGAACAGGGCAGAGCCCAGCGCGGTAGTATCACCCACGATTCTCGTGCCGGCGTTGATCGTGAGCGTTGCCCCGCTATTCACATAGACAAACCCACGCAACACGTAGTTGGTGTCCGCGGTCAGCGTGCGATTGGCCGCGATGGATCCACTGATCGTGGCGGTCGGCGTTCCGGCCAACGCATAGGTCACGGTAACGTTTGCCGTGGCGTTTGACGCCACTGTGGCGGGGGAGCCGGTGACCGTCGCGTTGTAGCGCGCGTTGCCGGTGGCCGTGACCTGTGCGGCCGCTACGGTGTAGCTGCCCGGCGGCACGGAGAGCGTGGTCCCAGCGGTGGGCGAGTTGGTGTAGCTGTTCGGCCCGGTGACCGAGATCGACGGGCTCGCTCCAGCGGGAAGACCAGAGACCGCGATCGCCAAGCTGCCGTTACTCACGATGGGAGTAACAGGATCGTCTTTACCGCACGCCGAGAGCGCGACGGCAGCGAATGAGACCAGGGCGAGCGCGCGAATGCGCAGTGACGTCATAGCTAAGTCCTGTGGTTGAGTCGAAGGGAAAACACGCGCACAGCGCGCATTCGTGATGGCAAGTAACCGATACTCTGTTCCGGATACGTCATGGCCCGGTCACGGTTCTGTCACCGTGACGGGCCAGTCCTTGCGTAGGCGTCACATAGCCGGATGTCCTACTGACGCCAGGACAACCCCATCGACAGCGTGCGCCCGGCGTTGAAGCCTTCGCGCTCCAGGTTGCCCTGCATGAATCGATAACGGGCATCGAGCAGGTTGCGCGCGTCCAGGCGAGCCGACAGGCTGCCGCGGACCGGAAAGCGCAGTGAGAGATCAATCACATGGCGCGGCTTCTCGACAATGTTCGGCAACGGCAGCACGCCCGCCGCGGTGATCCGCTCACCCACCACGTTGTAAAGGATCGTCGCGTTTGTTTGCCCGCTGGCTGATGAATAGGTCATGCCGGCGTTCACGACGTAGGGCGCTTGTCCAACGAGCCGTCGCGAGGCATCCGTCACGGACAATCCGCCCGCGGTGTCGAGATCAACAGAAGACTGCATGATCGTGACGTTGCTGAAGCCCGTCAACGGCTCGGCCCACTCACCGAGGAAGGTAAGCTGCTTACGGATTTCCAACTCCACGCCAGCGTTCACCGCACTGAGGGCATTCTGGAAACGCGCTTGGTAGGCGCCGGAGGTGGATTGCTCGACACGCTCGATCGGGTTGTCGAAGCGCTTGGCAAACACACCCACGCTGATCACCTCACCCGAGTTGGGAAACGCTTCCCAGCGCAGGTCGACGTTATCAATGAGTGACCGCACAAGATTGGCGTTGCCAGTCACACTCACGCCGCCAAGCACGTCTCGGAACGTGACGGGCGCGAGTTCGCGATACTCCGGGCGCGCCAACGTGCGCGTAATGCCAAAGCGCAGATTTTGCGTTTCGGTCAGCTTCGTGTTGAGCAGCAGCGACGGAAGCACGTCGGTGTTGTTGAGGCGAGCGCCAGACAAAAACCCGCCCTGCGTGGTGGCGTCGACGGTGATGTCGGCCTTTTCCACGCGCGCACCAGCGATCACGCGAACCCGGGAGCCCAGGCCCCAATCGGCCATCAGATAGCCGGCCACTGTGTTGTCGGCCGCGGTATACGACCCCGCTTGTCCGATTGGCTGCACGTTGATCACGGAGCACGTCGCGCACGTCTGCGTCGAGCCGAAGATGCGGTCCGGCGTTTGGCGGCTGACCGATTCATCGGCGCGTGTCAGAAAGGCGAAGATGGGCGCGTCGGCGGTGCGGTCTGTAGCGCGCGCATAGGCACCGAGTTTGAGCGTGTTCTGGTTGGCCACGTCGCCAATGTTGATAGCGTGATCGACCTGACCCGTGAGGTTGTCTTCCTGAAGATTGAAGTACAGCCGACGCGCGCCATCAAGCGATCCGAGAAGGTTGAACACGCCGTTGGAGTTGCGCACATACACCACGTCAGAACGGTCAGGCTCGCGACGCCCGGTGTTACCGTAGGTCATCATCCAGGTGGTCTTGTTGCGCTCACCCAACTGGTGTTCGCCGGCACCGGTCATGGTCGCCACGCCGCGCTCGACATACCGTAGCGTGGTCCGGGCGATGGTATCGCCGAGGTTTTCGTCGAAACCGCGATCCGCTCGCGCTTCGTTGTCCGCGCTGCGGGTGATCGTGGAGTTCAAGGAGAATCGCGAATGAGCGCCGATAAGCTTGGAGAAGTTGGCGATCCCTCCCCACTGCGCGCTGCTGCGGCCGGTCGAGCCATCCACCGTGGTCAACGGCACGACGGTGTTGTTCGCCCCTTGGTTTCCAACGGCGAAACGCTCATCGGCACGGACTTCCTCGGAATAGCCGTAGCTGCCGCTCAGTACGTAGCCGATGCGCTGACCGAGAATGCTGTTGCCCCCCGTGGACGCGCCGAACGAGGCGTTGGCGCCGCCATCACGCGGATTCGGCGCCCAGACGTTGCGTTGCTGCGCGGCCATTTGGTTGAACTGGTTCTGCGTGACGCTGCCAAGGAAGTTCGCGTTGGCAATCGCACTCGGCATCTGCCGAGCGGATCCGGCGCGCCCAAACAGCTCGCCGCCCGCCCGCGGCGCAAAGGGCAGCATTTGTCCGAACACCCGGGTGTTTGCGCCGAAACTTGACGAGTAATTGGTCTGCCGCGCCGCCGGAAACTCCTTGGTGCGGATATTGACGTTCGCACCGGCGAAATCGCCTGGCTGGTCTGGCGTGAAGGTCTTGCTGGTGGTGACATCCTGCAACAAGCTGGCAGGGAAGAGGTCAAGCGGAACGACCTTGCGTTCCGGTTCCGGGCTCGGAATACGCGCGCCGTTGAGCGACGCCGTGGTGTAGCGCTCGCTCAGACCACGGACTTGCAAGAACTTGCCGTCTTGCACGCTCACGCCGCTCACCCGCTGCGCGGCCTGGGCGGCATCCGCATCGGGACTCCGCGCAATTTGCTCGGCCGTGATCGCGTTTACCACGTTCGTCGCGTTCTTTTGACGGTCGAGCGCGTCATTGACGCTGCCCTTTTCTTTGCTTGCCGACACGCTGATGGCCGCAAGCTGGACGTCGGCGGTCTTGAGCGACACATCAACTTCAACGGCCGCATTCTCCGGCACGACGATGCCCGTGATCGTCTTGGGGCCGTAGCCAATACGACGAACTTGAATGGTGGCGGTTCCCGCTTGCACCCGAACCATCAGGTATCGTCCGTCGACGCCGGACATTGCGCCGTTCGTCGTGCCGACCAGCTGGATCTGCGCGCCGGCGATCGTCTGACCAGTCGAAGCGTCCACGACGCGGCCCGTGATGCGCCCGGTATTGGTCGCCTCCTGCGCCACTCCCGACGCAGCGGTCGCGGCGAGTGTCACAGCCGTCAATACCGTCCTTCGAGCCACCGTCGGCGCTTGAGAAAACAGTTGCTGCATCTGTTCGCGGATCGTACACATCATATAGATCGGAGTCGTCGTCGAAGAGTTGGGTCTGTTCGCACCGTCACAGCGCAACAAACTCCGTCAAAGCTCCGTGACGCACGTTTCGGTTGGCCCACGGTTTTGCAACGAATGTGTCACGGTCCCATCCCTTCACTCGGGTCCCCGACCTGGCGTTCCCGGCTTGGCGCGGGGGATTCCCTGTTGCCTCGCGGCGCTCGGCTGTGTAACGTCGCCTAGCTATGTCTTCGTCAACCAACCCCAAGGGCCCGCAGCCGCCGCCGCGTCGGGTGGCCTCGCCCCCCACCACAGACCCACAAACGCGCGCCGAGGCGCTCACGGTTGCCGCCCGCGCGCTGCGCGCCGCCGAACACGTCTGCGTGCTCACCGGCGCCGGCACGTCCGCCGAAAGTGGGATCCCAACCTTTCGTGACGCGCTGACCGGCCATTGGGCGAAGTTCACTCCGGAAGAGCTCGCTACTCCGGAGGCGTTTGCAAAGAATCCACAATTGGTCTGGCAGTGGTACGCCGCCAGGCGGTCGCTGGTGCGTTCGGCGCGGCCCAATCCGGCACACCTCGCTATCGCGTCGCTGGCAGCGCGCGTCTCGCATCTGACGCTCGTGACGCAGAACGTAGATGACCTCCATCAGCGGGCCGGCAGTCGGGACCTGGTGTCCCTGCACGGATCGATCATGCTGGCGCGCTGCAGTGCGGGCTGCCCAGGAACGATCGAGCCAACGGAAGCACAGGCCGAGACCCCGCCAACATGCGTGCGCTGCGGGGCGTTGATGCGACCAGACGTGGTCTGGTTCGGAGAGCCGCTGCCGATGGATCAGTATGAAATCGCCCGCAGTGCGGCCGTGGCCTGCGACGTGTTCTTGTCTGTGGGCACCTCCAATGTGGTCGAGCCAGCGGCCTCGCTGCCGTGGGTTGCTGCCGCGCATGGCGCGACGGTGATCGTGGTCAATCCGACGATGGCCGGACAGCGACGTGGGCCGAGCGTGCTGGCGGTGGAGGGACCCTCGGGGGTGTTGCTGCCGCGTTTGGTGGCCGAAGCGTATGCCGGTAAACGTCCGCGTCGTATCGAGACCGCGTCCGCGATATCTGCCGATCTTCCGAACGAAGCGCCCGACGATTTGCCGGCGAGCGACGCGACAGCGCACTAACGTACTGGATCAGGTGCGCGGCGCGTCCTCCGTCACGAGAGGGGCGCTAGCTGACTGCGTCACGAGAGGGGCGCTAGCTGACTGCGTTGGTCGCGTGCGGGAAGAATGCCGCGATACTAGTGCCGATTTCCGGCACACTCTCGGCGCGCATGCGCCCACCGTGCGCTTCGGCGAGGTGCTTCACGATGGACAGGCCAAGCCCGGTCCCGCCCGCCTCGCGCGAACGGCTTGGATCGGCACGGTAGAAGCGTTCAAAGATGCGAGGCAAGTGCTCTGCCGAGATGCCTTCGCCCGTGTCGCGGACACCCACCCACGTGCCAAGCGTTTCGGGTTCGGCGAAGACCACGACTTCGCCGCGGCTGGTGTGTCGCAAGGCATTCTCCGTGAGGTTGCTCAAAATCTGTCGCAGCGCCGTAGCGTCGGCGTAGAGCGGGCAAAGGGGAGGAATCTGGTTAAGCAAGACTACGCCCTTTGCGCGCGCCGCATCGTGCAACGGGGCGGTGATTTCGCCGGCGACCGCCGCGCCGTCTTGCTCCGTGGGATTGGGCAGCCACCCGCCGGATTCGATGCGTGACAGATCGAGCAGATCGTCGACGATCCGCTGCATGCGCTGCACATTGCTTTCGGCCATACCCAGAAACCGTTTGCGCAGGTCGGGAGGCAGGGCGTCGTCTTGCAGTGTTTCGACGAACCCGCTCACGATGGTCAGTGGCGTGCGGAGTTCATGCGACACGTTCGCGACGAAGTCACGGCGGACCGCCTCCAAACGCCGAAAGGGCGTCAGGTCGTACAGGGCAAGGACGGCACCGCCGGCCGGTAGTGGCCGCGCCGTCAAAGAAAGGGTTCGGTCATCCACGCGAACTTCGTCGGCGACCACGTTTCCACCACCAAGCACCGCGACGAGCGCCTCGCGCAGCGTGCGGTCACGGGGAAGGTAGTCGGCTGGAAACGGGACGGGTTCGCGAAGCCGCAAAAGATGCCGGGCAGTTTCATTCATCCGCACAACTTGCTGGCGGGCGTCGACCGCTACCACGCCTTCGTTGAGCGACTCGGTGAGCGCCACCAACAGATCTTCTTCGATCGAGAGCGCCGTGCGCTGCGCGTCCCGCTGGTTGGCCAGCTTGCGGATGGATTCGCGCAGCATGCCGATGTCGTCCGACGCAGCGCGCAGCGGTTGCCGCGGCGCCGGCGCACCCGCCTCCAGTTCTCGCGTTGTGTTGCTCAACTCGGTGAGCGGTCGCACCACCGCGTTGACCAGCAATTGAGAAAGCGCGGCACTGACGATGGCGATCACGAGGCCGATGACGAGCAGGTCGCGTTGGGTATCCCGTCGGTCTTGCTCGATCGCGGCACGTTCACTCGTCGTTCGGGAATACATGTCACGATGCGACGCGAATCGGGCGCCGACGCGCTGACCGACCGCCGTCAAAGCGAGCGCCACGAGCAGCGTGGCAATAACGGTACTGTAGAGGATGACTCGGCGACGAAAGAGCACGGGGCCGCGCGGCCGCGTCAGGCGCCGCGAGCGGCAGGCGCGCGAAGACGATATCCGAAGCCTCGCACCGTCTCGATCAGATCTCCCGCTGCCCCGAGCTTCGTGCGCAAGCGCTGCACATGCATGTCAACCGTTCGGGTCTGGATATCGGGTGCCGCTTCCCAGACCGTCTCCAGGAGATGCCCGCGTCCTTGCACGCGTCCGCGGCGCTCGGCAAGCGTGAGCAACAGTTTGAACTCTGTTGGGGTGAGCTCGATCGCCTGGCCGTCGACGCCGACCGTCATCGCGGCGCGATCAATCTTCATCGGCCCGATCGTGAGGATGTCAGCGCTGGCTGCGGGCGTTGCGCCGGCGCGACGGAGAATAGCGGCGACCCGCAGTACCAACTCAGCGGGACTGAAGGGCTTCGTGAGGTAGTCGTCGGCGCCCAGCGAAAGCCCACGAATACGGTCAGGTTCTTCACGCCGAGCGGTGAGCATGAGCACCGCGACGTCGCGGGTCGCGTCATCGCTGCGAAGCGCCTCGAGCACGTCGAAGCCGGACATCCCCGGAAGCATCAAGTCCAGTACGATCAAGGAGAAGCGATCGCGTCGCGCCGCGTCGAGCGCATCCTGGCCGGTGGCCGCCGTCGCCAGTCGATAGCCTGCCTTCCCGAGGTGGTAGGCCACCAGGGCGACAATCTCAGGTTCATCGTCGACGACGAGGATGCGGTCTGCGGACGGCGGTGCGGACGTCATGCGGTGCGGGATTGGGCTAGGGCGGCGTTACCACCAGCAGACGGCGACACGGTAACGCGATGCGCGTCACGCGCCGAGAGGCGTCGCTGGATCTTGGCGACAATCATCTCAATCGCAACGGTGTTGCTCCCGCCGCGCGGCACGATGACGTCGGCGTACCGCTTACTCGGTTCGACGAAGAGCAGGTGCATCGGTTGCACGGTGGTCAGATATTGCTCCAGCACCGACTCCAGCGTGCGTCCACGTTTCGCCGTGTCACGACGAATACGACGAATCAAGCGCACATCGGCGTCGGCATCGACGAAGACCTTCACATCACACAACTCACGGATGGCCGGATCCGAGAGCAGCAAAATCCCGTCAATCACGACCACGTCCGAAGGCTCGATGGGACGTGTACGCGCGCTGCGCGTATGCGAGGCAAACTCGTACACGGGCATTTCCACGCGATGGCCCGTCGACAATTGGGCCAGATGATACGTCAGCAACTCCACGTCGAACGCATCGGGATGATCCCAGTTGACCTGATGAAGCTGCTCAAGGGTGAGATGACGGAAATCTCGGTAGTACGCATCCATCTCAAGAAATGCCACCGACGCGTCGGGCAGCGCCTCGGCGACCTTGCGGGCGACCGTAGATTTGCCTGACCCGGTACCGCCCGCAATGCCGATAATGAGTGGCTTCATGCGGTTGGAACGTGCGCCGAACGCGTTCGAGACAATGTCACGAGGGGGAACCTGTGCTGAGGGCGTGTCGGGTGAGCCACGGCGGTGTAACGAGTCTGTATCGGCGATACCGACTCGTGGAACATCCATGTCTTTGCGTCGGCGTGGAAGTTCGCGCTCCGGGCGCTCAACTGGGAGGGGCGGGGCCGAAGTTCTCGATTCGGAGCGTCCGCGGCTGGAGACCGTGCGGATCGCCCGCTAGCATTCCCCCATGAAACTCCTGGACTGTCTGCCCCCAGCGGGGCGCCTTTTGGCGATGTCGCTGCTTCTGGCGCCCGGCGTGGCGGCTGCTCAGGGCGGATTGCGATACGACCTCGCGGTTGCGGCAACAACAGATGTGCACGGGCGACTCCGGGCGTGGGACTATTATGAAAACGCGCCCGACGCCTCGCGCAGTCTTGCCGGAGCGGCCACGATTGTGGATTCGCTGCGCAAGGCGTACCCCGGGCGACTGGTCCTGGTGGACGGAGGAGACCTTCTTCAGGGCAACCCGCTGCTCTACGTCGCCGCGAAGGTCAGCCCGACACCGGTGCACCCCGTTATCGCGGCCATGAACGTGATGCAATACGACGCCGCAGCGCTTGGCAACCATGAGTTCAACTATGGTGTGCCACTGCTGCGGCAAACGCTGTCCTGGGCGGCCTTCCCATTTCTGGCCGCGAACGTCCAGGACGGAACCGGCCGAGCGTTCGTGTCCCCATTTGTGATGATCACGCGTACGATCGCGCGTGGGCAAACCGTTCGCATCGGCATCGTCGGCGCAACGACGCCCGGGTCGATGGTGTGGGACGCCGACAACCTGCGTGCCGCAAAGGTGACGGTCACCGATATCGTGCCTGCGGTACGCTCGGCGGTGCGCGAGGTACGTCGCCGCAAGGCGGACATCGTGGTCGTGCTGCTGCACTCCGGACTCAACGACCCGTCGACGTACGATACGGTCGCCACGGGATTGCCGTCGGAGAACGTGGCGGCGCGCGTGCCGCGGGAGATCGACGGCATTGATCTCGTGGTCTATGGGCACTCACACCGGGAGCTGATCGATTCGACGATCGGCGGCGCGTTGCTCATGCAGCCGCGAAACTGGGCGGCCAGTGTCGCCGTGGCCGAGCTGACGCTTGCACGCGACGGACGGCGTTGGCGCGTCGTGGCGAAACGCGGGCGCAGCGTGCGCGTGGCGGGGCACGTCGAGTCGCCGGCGGTGCTTGCGGCAACCGCCGCGTCCCACCGCGCAACCGTGGCGTGGGCGACGTCACCCGTCGTGCGGACGGCGGTGCAATGGCGTTCGGATAGTGCTCGCGTTGCCGACACTCCGATGGCGGACTTTATCAACGCCATGATGCGGAAGGCGTCCGGTGCGCAGCTGTCGGCGACGGCGGCCTTTTCGGTGGATGCGACGCTTGGCTCGGGCGACGTGACGCTGGCCGCTTTGAGCAAGCTCTATCCGTACGACAACACGCTGCGCGTACTGAAGGTCAGTGGCGCGCAGGTGCGTGCCTTCCTTGAGCACTCGTCGCGTTACTATCGGTCGCTTGACGCGGGCGGTCGCGCGCCAGGCGGCGGGATCGTGGATCCGTCCGTGCCCGGCTTCAACTTCGACGTGCTGAGTGGCGCGGAGTACGTCTGGGATCTTTCGCGGCCGGTCGGTTCTCGGGTGACCAGTTTGACGTACAATGGGCGTGCGATTGTGGCGACGGACAGCTTCACCCTCGCACTCAACAGCTACCGCGCCGGCGGTGGCGGTGGATACGCGATGCTGGCCGGCGCGCCGCTGGTGCCCACCAAGGATGTCGATATTCGCCAACTGCTGATTGATGAGGCCGAGCGGCTGTCAAAGGCGGGCGCTTCGTTGGACCTGGCGACATATGCCGTCCGGAACTGGCGTCTCGAGCCCGCCGCGGCGGTTGCGGCGGCGTATGCTGAACAACATCGATCAACCACCGCCCCGCGCACCACGCTGGCTATCACCGGGCCGACGGGGCCCGTGTCGTCGCCGTCCTCAGGTGGCCCGCCGAGCGGTCGCACGCTGCGCGTCATTGCCTTCAGCGATTTGCATGCGGCCCTGGCGGCCCGTCCGGAGGCCAACGGCCGCTTGATGGGCGGCGCCGTGGCGCTGTCGGCGGCGATTCGACGCGCACAACGGGAGTGTCGCGGAGACTGCCAGAGCGTGGTGGTTCAGGCCGGCGATCTCTTCACGGGGGCGCCTGCGTCTGATTGGGATGCCGGCCGCCCGACGGTGGCGGTCGTCAATCGGATGGATGTGGTGGCTGGCGCGCTGGGGAATCATGAGTTCGACTTCGGACAGGACACGCTGAGGATGCGGATGCGCGAGCTCCGGCACCCGTTGTTGGCAGTGAATGTTCGTGATCGGAGTGGTCGACTTCCTGCGTGGCTTCGCGCCGACACAATCATAGATCGCGAGGGAATTCGCGTCGGAATTGTTGGCGCGGCGGGCACCCATACGGCTGGCTCTACCAAGCGGCGCAATGTTGCAGATCTCACATTTCTTGATCCTGCACCACTTATCAGCGAGCGTATTCGGGCCCTGCGTGCCGCCGGCGCGCATGTCGTGTTGGGCGTCATCCATGACGGTGCCCGATGTGAGATCGACAAGCCCGATGATTGCCACGGCACGGGCATCGACGTCGCGCGGCAGCTGACCGAGCGTCCCGATGCGTTCATCATCGGACATGCACACGTCAATCTCACGATGCGTGTCAATGGATTCCCGGTGGTCGAGCCAAGCTCGAGCGGTCGCGCGCTGCAGATCATCGATATTCCGCTCGACGGGCGGGAGGCGACCACCACACTGCGCATGGTTACCGGCGCGGACACGGCCGGCGCCGATCCCGTTGTGGATTCGCTCGTTCGCGCTGCGGTCGCCGCTGTGCAGGATCGGGTACGACGCGTCGTGGCGACGGTCGCTGAACCGTTGCCCAGAAAGGGCACCCAGTACACACTCGGCAACCTTGTCGCCGACGCGGCGCGCTCGATGGGGAACGGCGATTTCGGCATGTGGAACAACGGAGGCATACGTGCCGATGTCCCGGCTGGACCTCTCACGTATGGTGGCCTTCACGAGATTTCGCCTTTCGGCAACGTGCTCGTGCGCCTTCGCCTGCGCGGAGATCAGGTGCGCGAATGTGTGGAGCGCGGCCTGTTCCGCGGCCGGGCAGATGTGCACGTGAGCGGGCTCGTTGTGGACTTTGACGGGACGAAGCCGCGCGGACAGCGTGTGATTCGCCTCACGACCACCAACGGGACACCGATCGAGCCAACACGCGTGTACACTTTGGTCATGAACGACTTCATGTTGGACGACCCCGAAGGTGCCTTGGAGCTTCCCGTGATCGCAAAAGAGGTGCTGCCGATTCGCGACATCGACGCGTTGGCCAGCTACTTTGGACGACAGCCACAACCGCTGCGCGGCGATGCGGCGCTGCGCGTACGCGACGTGAACGTATCAGGAGGTGCGCGATGACCGTCCCCGAGTCCCTTCGCGTATACGTGAATGAGCGCGGTGTCAGTGTGCCCTTCGGGGCGCTCGCGATCGATGCGGTTCGCGTGCTTTTTGCCGAACAGGCGGAGGCCATCGTGGCTGGCACGATGCGCCTGACCGATAGTCGGGGGTTGCCGATCCCGGCCGATACGCCGCTCGTGGGCGGCGCCATCTTTCGCGTGGTGCCGGTGCGCGAACGGCTGGAGGACAGCCTGTGAGTGAGGTGTCAGCCGCGCTCGCTCAGGCGCTGCAGCGTATGCCGAAAGCGGAGTTGCACTGTCACCTGGATGGATCGCTCCGTCCGTCAACGCTCCTTGAGCTGTCGTCGCAGCGAGGCCTGACCTTACCCGCGACCTCCGCCGTGGCGCTGGCCCGACACATGCGCGTCGACGACGCCCACAATCTCGCGGAGTATCTCGCACGATTCGAAATCACGTTGGCCGTGATGGAGGAGGCGCCCGCGCTTGCGCGAATCGCTCACGAGCTGGTGCTTGATGCGGCGCTCGATGGCGTGCGCTACATCGAAGTGCGATTCTGTCCCACGTTGCACGTGCGCGGCGGACTCTCGCTCGACGACGTCATGGGCGCCGTGCTCACCGGATTGGCGCGCGGCGAGCGGGAATGCGGCACCGTTGCACGCGTCATTGTGTGTGCACTACGGAGCTTGCCGTGGCCACATGCGATGGAAATGGCCGAACTCGCGGTCGCATTCAAAGGTCGCGGCGTTGTGGCGTTTGATTTGGCGGGCGGCGAGTTGGGCAACCCCGCGCATCTCCACGCGCAGGCGTTCGACTACGCGCGAGCCAACGATCTTGCGGTCACCGTGCATGCGGGTGAAGGAGACGGACCGTTGTCCATCCGTGAAGCCGTGCATCGCTGCGCGGCCGATCGTATTGGACATGGAACGCGTTTGCAGGAAGACGCCGAGCTCGAGGCCTTTGTGATTGACCGCCAGATTCCGCTGGAAGTCTGTCCGACAAGCAACGTACAAACGCGGGTCGCCGCGACGTTCGCCGAGCATCCCTTGGCGCGCTATCGAAGACTGGGCGCCGTGGTCACGATCAACACGGACAATCGACTGATGAGCGGCGTGTCGCTGACCGACGAATATGCGCGGTGCGCCCAACACCTGGGGTATGGACTGACAGACCTCGCGGCACTCTCGCTGGCGGCATTCGACGCGGCCTTCTTGCCCCATGAGCAGCGTAAGGCGTTACGTGACGGCGCGGCCCGCGAGATCGGCCAGCTCGTGCGCGATCATGCGTCGCTGGCGCCGTCGTCCGGAGCTTCTGCGTGACCATGCCACTGGTGACTGGGCAGTTCGAGACGCCGCCGAACGGACCTGGTGCGGCAGACGCGGCCATCGCGGCCGACTACGTACGGCAGCGCGTCGGGAGCACGTTCCGAACGCCCGTATGCGGCATTGTGCTTGGGTCAGGATTGGGCGGCTTGGCCGAAGGGGTTGCGGATGCCGTTCGCATCCCGTTCTCGCATGTGCCGGGATTTCCCACCGCCACGGTTTCCGGCCACGCTGGGCAGATGATCATTGGCAGCATCGCCGGCCGACCGGTGGCAGTCATGGCCGGCCGATTCCATATGTACGAGGGACATGACGCAGCCCTCGCGGCGTTCCCGGTGCGCGTGATGCACGCGCTCGGGGCATCGGTGTACGTGGCGTCCAACGCCGCCGGAGGCGTCCGTCGGACGTTTGCGCCCGGGGATCTCATGGTGATCGCGGACCACATCAATCTGATGTTTCGAAATCCGCTCGCCGGTCCGATGGAGCAGGGAGACGAACGGTTTCCCGACATGTCGGAGCCCTATGATCGTGCGTTGCAGCAGCAGCTCCACGCGGCCGGGCGCACGATCGGCATTCCGTTGCAGGATGGGGTCTACTGCGGTCTGCTTGGACCAACCTATGAAACGCCGGCCGAAGTGCGGATGCTGGAGCGACTGGGCGTTGACGCGGTAGGCATGTCCACGGTTCCGGAGGTGATCGTCGCTCGCGCGCTCGGGATGCGGGTTGCTGCGGTCTCGTGCATCACCAACAAAGCGGCCGGGTTGTCGCTACAGCCACTGAGCCACGCGGAAGTGATAGACACGGGGAAGGCGGTCGCCGAGAATTTTGAGGCGCTGATCCGCGAATTCGTGCGGACCCTGCCGTAAGTACCGACGCGCCGACGGCTCGCTCACGCTAGCGCTAGCGCTAGCGGCGGGGCAGACTCGCCAGTCGGGCTTTGAACGCCTGAAAGGCACGCGAGTCGCGGGTGAGTGATTGCAGAACCACCGGATCGAAGTTCTTGATCTCGGCTTCGGTGGTGGCAACCCGGCTCTCCTCCACAGGGTGCGACGAGAAAAAGCTCTCGAGCCCCTTGGGGTTGGTTTTGCGCTCCGCCAGCAGGATGCGAAACATGCTCGGCATGCCGCGCGGGTCAATGCCGGCCCGCGTCACGAACTTGACCCCTTCACGATCGGCTTCGGACTCGTCGTCCCGGCTGAATTTAGCGAAGGCGGCGCCCCCAAGAGCGTTCACGGCGGCGTTTCCGAGGCCGTTGTTACAGACCGACGGCGCAAGAATGCAGCCCAGCGTCACGCCTACGTTGGCGCGCTGTTGATCGCGCATCTGGAGCATACTGTGGCGTTTGGTCACGTGAGCGATCTCATGCCCCAGCACACCCGCGAGCTCCGACATGTTGGTGGTCTTTTCGATGAGCCCACGATTGACGTAAATGTGGCCGCCCGGCACGGCAAACGCATTGATCTCAGACTGGTCAACCACGTGAAACGACCAGCGCAGTTGGCGCTCATCGGAAACACGCGCGATGGAGTCTCCCAACACGGTGATGTAGCGCGCAATTTCAGGATCCTGCACCAATGGCAGCTGGCGTGCGACTTGAGCGGCGTACTCGTCTCCGAGTGCCACTTCCTGTTGGGTCGAGGCCAGACAGCCGCTGGCAGCCGCGAGGGCCACGCCGGCAAGGATCGCCCGCGTCGCTGCCCTCGTGCCCCTGGCGATGTTTCGATGCTCCATGCCGTACCGTCTCATCTCAGCGTCCCTGTTCTCTCGCCCGTTGCATCACATATTGCAGGGCGCGCGTGAGCCTGTCTCGTGCGCGCTGATCGCATGTACCCCAGCGTGGCTCTAACGAGCCAGCTCGCCGGACCACCCTTCGCCGTGCCTCTTGTGAAGCTACTGACCCTCGCTCGTGACCTGCAGCGCCGGAAAGGGCGTGAACGCCAGCAATGCTTTGTGGCCGAAGGAGTGCGGTCGGTCGAGGCGCTCCTGGGCTCGCCCCTCCCCATCGTCGGCGTACTGGTCAGCGATGAGCTCGGCCAGCACCTGCGCGCTTCCGCGCTTCAGGACGCCGCCGCTGCGCGAGGGGTGCCGATCAAGACCGTGTCGAAGAGCGAGTTTGAAAGCGCGGCCACCACGGAGTCTCCGCAAGGCGTATTGGCGGTCGCCGAGATTCCCTCTCGAACACTCGGGACACCGGCGACCGGTGCCTCGCGCTACTTGTTGCTGGATGCCATTCAGGATCCGGGGAATGTGGGGACCATGATTCGTACAGCGGCGGCCCTTGGCGTCACGGCCACGGTCGCCCTGCCGGGAACGGTTGACCTATGGAACGCCAAAGTCGTCCGTAGTACGATGGGAGCGTTGTTCGTGCACACCGCGCTGGCGGCGACGTGGGAAGACTGCGCGAGTTTCCTCGATGCGCATGCCATTGCCTGTTGGGCGGCAGACACGGATGGGCTCCTGATCGACTCGTCGGCGCTGGTGCGGCGCGAGGCGCTTCCTCCGTGTCTCGCGCTCGTGGTCAGCAACGAAGGGGCGGGACTGTCACCGCAGGTTGCGGCGCGTGCCTCACAGCGCGTCGCGATCGGCATGGCTCCCGATGTCGAGTCGCTCAACGTGGCTGTTGCCACTGGTATTCTCTTGCATGCGCTTCGCCCGACGTAACGATCGGATGCGCGCCCGCGACACTTCCCGCTCATGATGCTGCCTCTGACCGCCGACCTGTTCGCTCTGGTGTTGCTGCCGATCTTTGCGATCGGCGCATCGATTGGATCGTTCCTGAATGTGTGCATTTCCCGATGGCCGGCCGAGTTGAGCGTGGTGAAGCCGCGGTCGCGGTGCCCGAAGTGCGAACGTCAGATCTCGTGGCATGAGAACATTCCGGTGCTGAGCTGGCTCCTGCTGCGTGGCAAATGTCGCGGCTGTCAGCTGCCCATCTCCATGCAGTATCCGGCGGTCGAGCTGCTGGTGGCGCTGGGATGGGTGGCGTGTGTGGTCACCTTCGGAGTGACGTATGAAGCGCTGCGAGTCGCTGTCTTTGGGACCATTCTCTTTGGCATCGCGGTGACTGATGCCAAGCACTATCTCATCCCGGATGGGTTCACCATCTCCGGTCTGGTGTTCATGCTGGGCATGTCGATTGCCAACTTCTTCATCGGCGAAACGTCGCAGTTTGCGACGCCATGGGCGGCACTGCTGGGGGCGTGTGTCGGCGCCGGAGCGATCACCATTATCGGGTGGCTTGCCGAAGTGGCGATGAAGCGCGAAGCAATGGGCTTTGGCGATACGACGTTGATGGCGGTGGTTGGCGCCGCGCTTGGACCGGAGCGCGCATTGCTGACCATTATTGGCGGCGCGTTCGTGGGCGCGGTATTCTTCGTGCTGTTCGTGGGCCCGGTGGTGTGGCTGCGCAGCAAGAAACGAGGGGAAGAGTTCGCGTATCCGGATGTGCCGTTCGGCGTGTTCCTTGCGCCGGCCGCGCTGCTCGCCTTGCTTTGGGGTGACCGCCTCATCGTTTGGTACGTGCAGCGTTCCTTCCCTACGTGATTCCGACTCCCTTCTCGTTCAGACCCTCTGTCCCGGACAGACCACAGGCGGGCCACGCCGCGTCTCGCGCACTCGCGTCTCGCGCACTCCCGTTACGCGCACTCGCGTCTCGCGCACTCGCATCTCGCGCACTCGCATCTCGCATATTCGCCCCGCTGCTGCTGACGGTCGCGGCAACCGCGGCCTGCGGCGATCGCCGCCCAAAAGGCGACGGCCCCTACGCGGAACTCGTCGCCGACGCGATCCCCAGGATCGAACGAGAGCTTGGGCTGACGTTCAAGACCGCCCCGGTCTTGCAGACGCGCTCTCGCGAAGAGGTCAAGGCGTTCGTGATGCAGCAGCTCACGAGCGAACGGGCCAAGGCACAGATCGAGGGGCAGCAGGCCGCGTATCGCGTGTTGGGATTGGCCCCCGATACGCTCGATCTTGGGGCGCTGCTGCAACGCCTCCTGGAAGAACAGATCGTTGGCTACTACGACCCGGCCACGAAGGTGTTATATGTGGTCGACGGCGCCCCCAAGGCGCTGCTCACGCAAACGGTCACCCACGAATTGGTGCACGCGCTGCAGGATCAGTACATCAGGATTGATTCCATTCAAGCGCTGACCGACAACGCCGACCGTCAAGGGTCCGCTCAGGCAATCCTCGAAGGGCAGGCCGTATTCACCCAACTGCTCGCCGATCCGAATGCAGGGCCCATGCTCAAGATGCCGGGCGGCTGGGATCGCATTCGCGACATGGTGCGCGATGGACAGGGCAGCATGCCGGTCTTTGCCTCAGCACCACGCGCCGTTCGCGAAGGGCTGCTCTTTCCGTATCTCGGTGGCGCCGATTTTGTGCGGCGGTTCACCGAAAAACGGCCAATCAACGAGTTGCTCACCGATCTGCCGGTGTCCACCAAACAGATCCTGAACGACAACGCGTATTTCACGGCAACGCCCGCTGAACGCGATGTGCCGCGAACGATCACGCTGCCTGCTCCAACGGTCGGCACGGTGCTGTACACCAACACCTTCGGCGAATTTGAAGCGCGCCTGGTACTGGTGCAGCACCTGAAAGACGAAGTGCTGGCGCGACGTGCTGCCGGTGGAATGGACGGGGATCAGTACGCCGTCATTCGCACGGTGCAAGGCGATGCGGTAGTCTGGGCGACCGTATGGGATACGCCGGTCGACGCAGCCGATTTCCTGGATCTGATGACCGACGCGAGCCGGCGGCGGTACGAGATGGCGCGACAGGCCTTTCCCGAGGGCGCCACGACGCGTCGGCTCGACATCCCCGCTGGAAAGGGGCGTTCGGCGCGCACCGTGACGCTGGCGTTGGAACAGCGAGACGGACAGCCCGTAGTACTCTTCATGGATACTCCTGCCGCGAGCGGCGGCTCGCTGTTCGACCCCACCAAGATCAAAATCGGTCGATAACGGGATGACGTCTCCGGAGTCGACGGACACGCTCCCCGCCGCACTGCGCATCACGGCTGACGACGAGATCAAACGCGTTCGTCTGGTGCGCATGAAGCGCGTGGCCAGCGCCATGCTGGTCGTGGTGGCCATCCTCTTCGTGATTGCCCGCTACTACGAGCCGCGCTTCCCGTGGGTTGGGTACATCAGAGCGTTTGCCGAAGCGGCGATGGTCGGCGGCATCGCCGACTGGTTTGCCGTCACCGCGCTGTTCCGGCATCCGCTGGGCATACCGATTCCGCACACCGCCATCGTGCCAGCTCGCAAAGATCGTATCGGCACGGCACTCGGCAATTTTGTGCAGCGCAACTTTCTTACGCGCGAGGTAGTGGCCAGCAAGTTGGCGGGCATGCGTCTTGGCGAACGAGCGGCCACCTGGCTCGCGCAGCCGGAGAACAGTCGGCGGGTGTCCCGTATGGTGGCTCGCGGCCTGTCTGGCGCGGCAAACGTCATGCGTGACGAAGACGTGCAGCAGGTTGTTGATCGCGGCATCGTGTCCCGTTTGCGCACGCTCCAAGTCGCGCCGTTGTTGGCGCGCGTGTTTGAACTGCTCACCGCGGGCGGACGCCATCAGCAGCTGCTCGATGACGCGTTGCGGTTGGCCGCCAAGTTCCTTGATGAGAACGACGCGGTCATTCGCGCGGGCATCAAGAAGGAGAGCCCGTGGTGGGTGCCCGGTGCCGTGGAAAACCGTCTCGGCGACAAAATCGTGACCGGCGTAGAAAAGACGTTGGTCGCGGTCGCTGCCGACCCCACGCATCCGCTCCGGCAGCGATACGACGAAGCCGTCGACCGCTTTGTGCTGTCCTTGCGCGAAAATCCGGAGGTCATCGCCAAAGCGGAACAGATCAAGCTCGAGCTGTTGGGCCACCCAGCCGTGAACGAGTTCTCACGCAACGTCTGGGGCGATGTCAAAACGCGACTGGCCAACTACGCCGACCGGCTCGCAGACGACGTGGAAACGGAGCCGGATCAGGTCGAGCGCTGGCTGGCTTCGCTCGGCGACACCGTGCTCGCCGACCCCGCGCTTGCCGACAAGGTGAACGGCTGGATCGTCGAGTTGGTGACCTACTCGGTCGAGCAGGCGCGCGACGAAGTCGCCAAGCTTATCGCGTCGACGGTCGAGGCATGGGACGCCAACGCCACTTCACGCAAAATCGAACTGCAGATCGGACGTGATCTGCAGTTCATTCGCATCAACGGCACTATCGTTGGTGGGATGGTGGGCGTGCTGCTGTACGTCGTGTCGAAGTACGTCTAGCGTTCGTCCAGCGTTCGTCCAGCGTTCGTCCAGCGTTCGTCCAGCGTTCGTCCAGCGTTCGTCCAGCGTTCGTCCAGCGTTCGTCCAGCGTTCGCCCGGTCCAGTTC
>Ga0105046_10001150_pt1 | contig 40043 bp, 37 predicted proteins | sample MAT03_FD_78385 | JGI IMG/M metagenome (GOLD analysis project Ga0105046, IMG submission 78385) | Freshwater microbial communities from Lake Fryxell liftoff mats and glacier meltwater in Antarctica - MAT-03 (megahit assembly) | ecosystem: Environmental > Aquatic > Freshwater > Ice > Liftoff... | reverse complement strand
GTACTCACGAGCGCGCCAGTCACCACCGCGCCACCACCACCGTTGACCGAAATCGTGCCGCTACCGCTGTTGATGGCGGCCCCGAGATTTACGCCGCCCGTGCCGCTGGTGATTGCCACCGACGCGCCGGCAACTCCGATGCTGCCGGACGCATTGCCGGTGATCGCGCCGCTTCCCAGTGCAGTCAAGGTCAGGCCGCCCGCTGCAGAATTGCTGATCGCCGCATTGACCACAATATTGTTGTTGGCTGTGAGTGTAAGGCGCCTGGCTGTCGCCCAGACAATCGGATCGATAATCGTGATGTTGCCGAGGCCGCCGGCTGACCCGTTGGCGGTGGTCACCGTCACGTTGTTGGTCGCCAGCGCCGTAGTCAGCGTGCCGGTCAGGAGATAGGAGTCGTCAATGGCGCCAAAGCCGGCAAAATTGGGCGGCAGCGAGGTTTCGACATTATCCGATGTCACGCCAGGGGCTACGACTTGAACGTTCGCAAGCGTCTCCGCGATGTAGATGTTGGTGGGATCGAGCAACAAGGTACCGTCGGAGAAGCCCTCGCGCCGCGCGCGGGTGTCGACTTGCCCGCGAAAGTACAAAACCCCTTTGCCGGAAGTCTCGACGAAGCCGCCATTACCACCCTGAACCCCACCCTGCGCCACGATTCCGCCACGGAAACTGGTGGACACATCCGCCCAGACCACCACCTTGCCACCGCCGCCCGCAAGGTCAGCGTTGGCTTTCAGAATCACGCCTGCATCAACGCTGGTGAAACGTGCGTTCTGCACCGCCGCGTTATGCCCCATGTAGTCGCCGCCCACCAAAACGCTGCCGCCACCCTGCTCGCCGGAAACATCAACGCGGGCATCCCCGATCAGGGCAACGACATCACCCAGTATCACGACATTGCCGCCCTTGCCGTCCTGAACCGCCTGGACCGACGTCGCAGGTGCCGCGGCATCCGCCGCCGCCACAGGTAGGTTGACCGGCGTCGCCTTGACCGTTACCGCGAGCGCTGATCCGGCGCGCTGCCCGCTGCCCGGTGCGTCGATCACCGAAATCACATTCACCGCAGTGACCACAGTGGCCGCGCCAGGTAACGCGCCCTCACCCGCCAGGGACTGCCCGCCGCGGGCTTCAACCAGACCGGCTACGGTCGCCGTCCCGCTCTCGGCCTGGATCGTCACACTGCCGCCTGTCGGCCCATTCGCCTCGGTGCGGCTGCCAGAGGCCACCTCGACATCCTTCTTCGCCCTGAAAACGATCCGGCCCTGGGCATTGACCTCCGCCGTGCTGGCACTGGCCACGCCGCGCTGCCTGACATTGCCGGCAAACATGCCGATGGTGCCGCCCGAGGCCACCAGCTTGCCCAGATTGATTGCCTCGTTTTGCGTGGCGCTGATCTCCACCCGCAAATTGGGCGATTGCGGATTGATGATCTCCACGCTGTTGCCGGCGGCCAGGATGATCTCGCCTTTGGGGGTGTGGATCACGCCGCTGTTCTCGACATTTCTGCCGATGAAATAGACAAATCCACCGTTCTGCGTGACGATGGTTCCCTGGTTGATCACATTGCCGGTGCCGGGCGTGGCATCGAAACGGAACTTGCCGGCCAAAAGGTCGACGTTGCTGATGCCAAGGCTGGAGGCGACAAAGGCGGCAGTGTCGATGCGTGCCCCGGCGCCGATTGTGATACCGCTCGGGTTGATCAGGAACACTCGCCCGTTCGAGATGAGATTGCCGGCAATCTGCGACGGATCGCCGCCGGTGACCCGATTGAACACGCTGGAGACGGCGTTTTGCTGCACGAACTGGGTGGTGGCGCCGCTGCCGATGGAGAAACTCTGCCAGTTGATGATCGTGCCCGGCGTGTTGGTCACCGTCAGCTGATTGCCGCTTGGCTGAAAACCGGCCGCGCCGTTGACCACCGTCGGGTTGATCGGCAGTGTTTGCGCCAACGCATTCGGCGGCCCGCAAAACACGCTGGCGACCGCAAACACCAGCACTCGAGGCCGCCAAGCCGGAGCACCGGAAAACAGTGGTAACAGACAGGGTTCGTTTCGCTTCATGGCCAATCCAATCCGCGCCCTCGCCGCATTCAACGACGACGCACCAACACTGCATGTGCGAAAGCTTGCACGACGCCCGCAACGCCTCCGGTTTCCCTTACGGCCAAATGCTAACGCAGAAGCAAAACAAGCGCGTCGGTTGGCCGCTGACAAACGCAAAAGCTTGTCAAATCCGTCGCCGGTGAAAGGCCCGGAATCGGCGTTGTTTTGGCGCTAAAGTCGCGGCAACATGCGTTCGCGCAGCACAATGGAACCATCCGGCTGCACTTCAATATACCCCTCGACCTCCAGCCCCTTCATGACACGGCTCACCATTTCACGTGAGGCGCCGATCATCTTGGCGATGTCCTGGCGCGGCAGTTTTCCCTTGACCACCTTGCGGCCGCCTATATCCTCGGAGAATTCGAGCAATACCCGTGCCACACGGCCGTATACATCGAGCAGGGCCAGACTTTCAATCTTGCGATCAGCTTCACGCAGGCGCTTCACCAGGCCGCGCATGATGACCATCGCCATCTCGAAATTGTCCTGCAGCAGGACGTGAAAATCCTCTTTGGAAATCCAGACAAACTCGCTTTGCTCGATCGTCACCACAGAGGCAGCACGCGGCGCGCCGTCGAGCAATCCCATCTCGCCGAAAAAATCACCCGGGCCCAGCACGCTCAAGATGACTTCCTTGCCCTCTTCGTCGGACATCTGCACCTTGGTTCGCCCGGCAATCACGATATACAAACTGTCAGTCGGGTCCCCGGCCTTGAGAATCGTGCGGTTCTTCGGCGCCGACTTGCGTGTCATGACACCGGCCAGCGCCTTTAACTGGGCCTCGTCGAGCACCGCGAACAGCGGGACACTGCGCAAGATTCCGACGTGAATGCTGGGCTGAGCCATCAATTTCTCCGGTTTTGGTTTTTTGCCTTGGTCAGAACAGTAAGACCATCGCGCCATGCATGCGGAATTGCTTGAGCGACACCGGCAACTGGGTATTGCCGGTGTTGCTGGGAAGGTTCGCAAACGACGCGTCCAGGCGAAAACTCAGGCTGTTTCCGAGCGCAAGCCGGAGCCCGGCTCCGGTTCCTGACGCGCTGACCCTCTGCGTATCGCCCGGCTGCGGCTGGTTGCGCACCAGGTGTCCGGTATCGTGGAACAGCACCGCGCGCAGCTTGGCATTTCCACCAATCCGCAGAATCCGCGAAAGCTCCGGCGTATACACCTCGAAATTGGCGTAGACGCCATAGTCGTTGGCAAACTGACGCTCGGAGAAGCCGCGCACCGTGGTCGCACCACCGATACCGAACTGCTCACCGGCCACCAACATGTCGCTGGTCGCCTGGCCGGAGAGGTTCAATCGAATCTGCCAGTCACTGGCGAATGCGCGATAGTGCGATACACCGTAGCGAAAGATGGTGTAGCCCGGGCGAGCACCGGGAACCAGGCCGGTGCCCGAACTGCCACGCGAAAAATCGAATGCACGACTACCGCCGAATGAGCCACCGGGAATGTTGCGGTTGTAACTGACGAAGAAACTCGTTTCGGCGGACTGCTCGCGGTAGGTCCCGGCGTAGGTCACGCTGACAGGTCTTACCGTGATGTCGGGGATGATCTGCTGCCCGCCACCGAGTGGTGTCACGCTGTTCTGGTAATAGCGTAGGTCCCAAGCATAGATCAAGCGATGCTCCAGCTTGCCAATGGCCGCCAAGTTCTGGGTGTAGCGCACTCCATACACCGTGCCGCGACCGGAAACATTGAAAATATTCTGCACCACTCCGGAATTGACATTCGAATAGCCGGCGGTGAAATCGAGCGTATCACCGACCGCATACAGCGGAATCCGGTACTGCAGACCAAGAATCGCGACATCGCGGCTATAACCCCGAAAGCGGTTGCGCTCGTCTGGTGACGTGACCACTTGTGCTGCGAAGACATGATCGCGGCCCCACACGTTGGCCGTCTGCATGCCCAGTCCGATCCGGTAGGCGCCGGTGTTTCCCGATCCTGTGTTGTCCAACGAGGCGTTCCAGCGCGTGATTCTGTCCTCGACGACCCGAATTACAGCATCCACTTCGCCCTCGGTGCTGCCGGCCCGCAGCAAAACCGTGGTCGCTTTGCCGGGGTTCTCGTTGGCCAGCCGAAGATTGCTGGCAATCGCGTTGCTGTTGGGCGCCTGGCCCTCTTTGAGTGCCGGCAGGCTGGCACGGATGTTCGCTTCCGGGTAGGCGGAATTGCCTTCGACCATCACCTTGCCCACGCGCGGCTCGATCACCTGAAACCTGATGGCGCCCTGTTCCAACTCTTGTTCCGGCAGCAGCACCTGTACCGACCCGAAACCCGCATCGACGAATGTACGCTCCAGCGCTTCGAGAGCGCGCTGCACATCGCCAAATTCACGATCCGGCCCCAAAAATGGCTGCAGAACCGCGTCGATACGGTCGGCCGTCACCAGTGTCGCGCCGACAACATCGAACTTTCTGATCGCGAAACGCGGCCCGCCGGAGTTGGCCGGCGCATTCCCTGCCGCTGCGGCTGGCTGGCTTACCGCCGGGGTGGACGGGACCGCTTGCACCGGGGCGCCACCAGCACCTGGCGCCTGCGCCAGTTCGCGCGGATTGCGCGAACTCATGCCGTCGCCTGCCAACGCTCCAGGTGCCTGGCACAGCACAAGGCCGGTCAGAACCACCATCATCGGCCGCAACCACGGGGACGCCAAGCGCTTGCGCGGCGTGCGATCACCCCAACAAGTTTTGCGCCTGGATTTCAAGTCTTTTGTCCCTGCCCATGCCAGCCGCAACCGATGCCCGGAGGCGGCCCGGTGTGCTTCGTGTGGGATAATTCCGATCATGATGGGATGGATGCGCAACAATCGCGCCAACCCACACCAACTTCATCCAATTTATCAAGTATAGCCACAAAAATCCACATGGTCGCGCGCAAATGAGCCCAACCAAGCATGCCGAAGTCCTGATTCTGGGTTCGGGCCCTGCCGGGTACAGCGCAGCGGTGTATGCCGCGCGGGCCAACCTGAAGCCGGTCCTAGTCACCGGCATCGAACAGGGTGGCCAATTGATGACCACTACAGATGTCGACAACTGGCCGGCCGATGCCGAAGGCGTGCAGGGTCCGGAGCTGATGGAGCGCTTTCGCAAGCATGCCGAACGGTTTGGCACCGAGATGGTGTTCGACCATATTCATACTGCGAAACTGGGCGAATTGCCGATTACCCTGATCGGCGACAGCAACACCTACACCTGCGACGCGCTGATCATCGCCACCGGCGCTTCGGCCATGTATCTGGGTCTTGAATCCGAGCAGAAGTTCATGGGCCGGGGAGTGTCCGGCTGCGCGACATGTGACGGTTTTTTCTACAAGAACCAGGACGTTTGCGTGGTCGGTGGAGGCAATACCGCAGTTGAAGAAGCGTTGTATCTATCCAATATCGCACGCTCGGTCACCGTCATTCATCGTCGCAACCGCTTTCGCGCCGAGGCTATCCTGATCGACAAGCTGATGGCCAAGCAGGCGGAAGGCAAAGTCCGCATCGAATGGAACCAGACCCTCGACGAAGTGCTGGGCGACGACGCGGGCGGTGTGACCGGTGTGCGAATCAAGCCTACCGCTGAAGGCGCAACACGCGATCTGGCGGTGACCGGTTGTTTCATCGCCATCGGCCACAAGCCGAATACCCAGATCTTCGCCGGCCAGGTTGAAATGAACTCGGGCGGGTACATCAAAACGCGCAGTGGCACCGAAGGTATGGCCACGGCCACCAGTCAGCCCGGCGTGTTCGCTGCCGGCGACGTCCAGGATCATGTGTACCGCCAAGCGGTGACAAGTGCCGGCACTGGCTGCATGGCGGCGCTTGATGCGCAGCGTTACCTTGAAATGCGCAGCGGCAGCGTCTGAAACAGGCGCACCACTGCAGCACCGGCGAAGTCATGGCACCCAAGGACTTTCGACAAGAACTGGCCGGCATTCGGCAACAACTCGACGACCAACGCACGCGAATCGCGGAGGTCGCCCGGATACAACGCGCACATCAAGCTTATCGCCAGCGCAACAGCCGGTTGTTTCGCGACGCCGTCGGTGATGCCGTACCACTGGCGCTATCCGATCGTGTGACACGCCCGCAGCCGCAAATTGCGCCGCGCAGAATGCCAGGCCAGCCCCCCGCGCAGGCCGCCGCCGCTACCTTTTCTGATGGTCCCGACGACATTAAAACTGGTGCGATCGAGGCCGATGATGCGTTCGCCAGCGACGGCATTGATCAACGCACACTGCGCCGTCTGCGAGGTGGTGAGTGGCCGGTGAACGGCCAACTTGATCTCCACAGCATGACTCGCGACCAGGCGCGCAGCGCTACCGAAGGCTTTGTGGTGAGCGCTACCAGGAAAGGATGGCGTTGTGTACGGATCATTCATGGCAAGGGGCTGGGTTCCGCAGACAAGACGCCGGTATTGAAAGTGCTGGTGCGCCGCTGGTTACGCCAATCGGCGCAGGTTCTGGCATTCATCGATGCGCCGGCATCCGCTGGTGGTGGCGGCGCGTTGCTGATCCTCCTAAAGCCTGTCGGCCTGCGACAATTCGCGCGCCGCTAGGAGAACCTCAGAATGCACTGCACCACCACGCCTCTGACGCAACGCTCATGGTTCGTCCGGCGAGCACTCAACCGATCTGCCTATTTCGGAACTTCGCCAATGGCATCGAATCCCGAACCCCGCGTGCCCCCGATTCGCCGCAGCATGACCATCGCGCTGCTTGCCGCTGCCTATGCCGCGACGTTCGCGCCAAGGGCGCCTGCCCAATCCGCAGGCATTGAAGACCTCGACGTGCCCTACGTGACCACGCCCCAAAGCGTGGTCGACGCAATGTTGGAGCTGGCAGGCGTGACGGCGAATGATGCCCTGCTTGACCTGGGATCCGGCGACGGTCGGGTTGTCATCACAGCGGCGCAACGCTTTGGCACACGCGGCACCGGCATCGAAATCGACCCGCGCCTGATCGCCCTGGCGCGCGCCGGGGCCAACGCGGCCGGCGTCAGCGAGCGCACAGCATTTCTCCAACAGGACTTGTTGGCCACCGAACTGGGCGGCGCGAGCGTGATCACGCTCTATCTGTTGCCGGCGGTCAACATGCAATTACGTCCGGCGCTGCAAAAACTCAAACCCGGCACCCGCATCGTCTCGCATGACTGGGATATGGGTGACTGGCAACCCGACAAGTGGGTGGTGGTAGATGCGCCCGAGAAAAAGATAGGCTTGGCTAAGACCAGCAAACTGATGTTGTGGATCATCAGGTAGCCGGTCGGCGGAAATGCCCCGTGCGCCCTACATGTTCGCCTTGCCGCTGCGGTTTTTGTCCATGCGTTTCTTGCGCTCACGCTCGAACGCCTCATGCTCTTTTTTCTTGTCGAGCGCGAATGCCGGGACGATGACTTCCCACCAGAGGATCACCAGCACGAATGGCAAAGCCACCCACCACCATGACAGTTTCGCGAATGGTCCGAGTTCCGCCCAGCGCAGCCCCGCCAACAAGATTCCGACTATGAGTAAAGGCATTTTCTCTCTCCAAAGCGGCGCATCCGGGAGCTCCAGGGCGTCGATGCAGAAGCTGATTGTAAACCCCAGAAGCCCACGCACAGCTACCGGTTGGAGCACCCGCGCCGGCTTGGTCCGCGCGCGCCAGGCGAGCGGCGCTAACACGCTGGCACGCCGGTTTGTGGCTGTCTTGGCTCTGGCGGCAGGGTTGCCGGGCCTGTCCGCACACGCCGACGAAAAACTCGCGCGGGCGCGTAACTGCTATGCCTGCCATCAAGTCGAAGGCAAGCTCGTTGGCCCGGCCTGGCGCGATGTCGCCACCAGGTACGCACGCGATCCGGAAGCGGAAGCACGCCTGGCGCGCAAGATCCGCGAAGGCGGCGCCGGCGCGTGGGGCGTGGTGGCAATGGCGCCCAACCCGGCGGTCACCGAAGCCGACGCGCGCGCGCTGGCGCGCTGGGTTCTTGCGCTACGGCCGGCCAAATGAGTGCGACGGCGAAAGCGCTCTTGCGCGCCTGCATGCGGGCTTGATCCAGGCACTACCTGCATCGATCTCGAAGCGCACGCCGGTCCGTATCCCGCTTCGCGGCATGCTCACTGCCTCAAGGAATTCCCTAATAGTGGCTGCTTGCGCAAGCGAAATATAATGCGGCGTTTGCCAGCCCGGCCAAGCCGGGCAGCGATCCGATTGCGTGTCCCTTTGCTGCGTTTTCATCTCTGGAGGAAAAAATGCTTTCAACAACAGTTTCGACCTGGCGCCTGTGTGCGATAGCCGCTGCCACCACCCTGGCGTTGGCCGGTTGCGGCAAGGAAGAACCCAAACCCGCGGCAGCTGCCAAGGCAGCCGAGCCGGCCAAACCGGCCGAGCCGCCGCCCACGGTAGTGAAGATCGGCCACGTCGGCCCGCTCACCGGCAGCATCGCCCATCTGGGCAAGGACAACGAAAACGGCGTGCGCCTGGCGATCGACGAAGCCAATGCCAAGGGCGTGACCCTGGACGGCAAGAAGGTCAAGTTCGAGCTGATGGGCGAAGACGACCAGGCCGACCCCAAGGTTGGCGCCACCGTGGCGCAAAAACTGGTCGATGCCAAGGTCGCAGGCGTGGTGGGCCACCTCAATTCCGGCGTCACCATCCCGGCTTCGGAAATCTACAACAAGGCCGGCATCCCGATGATCTCCGGTTCGGCCACCAACCCCAAGGTCACCGAGAACGGCTACAAGATCGCCTTTCGCACCGTCGGTCGCGACGACCAGCAAGGTCCGGCGATCGCCCAGTACCTGGCATCGGAAGTCAAGCCCAAGACCGTCGCCATCATCGACGACGCCACCGCCTACGGTGAAGGCCTGGCCAACGAGGTCGAGAAGACCCTCAAGGCCGCCGGCATCACGGTGTTGCCGCGCGAAAAAGGAACCGACAAGACCAATGACTGGAAAGCAGTTCTGACCAAGGTCAAGGGCAAGAAGCCGGACGCCATTTTCTACGGCGGCATGGACGCCACCGCTGGCCCGCTGATCAAGCAGGGCAAAGAGCTTGGCATAAAGGTAGTGTATTCCTTTGGTGACGGTGCCTGCACCGACGAAATGGGCAAGCTCGCCGGTGAGGCCGCCGAAGGCCTGCTTTGCTCGCAAGCAGGCATTCCTACGCAGGCTTCGTCCAAGACCTTCCTCAACGCATTCAAGGCCAAGTACGGTGACGTCAAGCAATATGCACCGTTCACCTATGATGCCGCCAACCTGTTGATCGCCGCCATGCAAAAGGCCAATTCACCCGATCCGGCCAAGTATTTGCCCGAGTTGGCCAAAATCTCCATGACCGGCGCCACCGGCAAGATCGAGTTCGACGACAAAGGCGATCGCAAGAACGCGGAAATCACCATCTTCACCCTCAAAGGGGGCAAGGTCGAACCGGTTGCCGTGGTGCAGGGCGGCAAGGCGATGACCATGAATGATTTCATGGCCGCAGCAGGCGGTGCCAGCGCCCCGGCGGCTGCCGCAGCACCCGCCGCTGCTCCGGCGGCCCCGGCCGCGGCGCCAGCCGCCGCGCCGGCGCCGGAAGCCAAGAAGGCTGACGACAAGAAGTAAGCAATTTACGCGTTTCACGTGTTACAACGGCATCGCTGAGCAATCATCGATGCCGTTTCTTTTTCTCTGAAGCCGCCGTGGATATTTTCCTGCAGCAAATCATCAACGGGCTCACGCTCGGCTGCGTGTATGCCGTGGTGGCGCTCGGCTACACCATGGTCTACGGCATCATCCAGTTGATCAACTTCGCGCATGGCGAAGTGGTGATGATTGGCGCCATGGTGGCGTTTTCGGTGATCATGGCGCTGGCCAAGTCCGGCCTGCCGCCAATCGTTGTGGTGCTGATCGGCACCGCAGTGGCGGTACCGGCCTGCATGCTGGTGGCGTACCTTATGGAGCGCATCGCCTACAAGCCGCTGCGCGGCGCGCCGCGCTTAGCGCCGCTGATCACCGCGATCGGCATTTCGATCATCCTGCAGCATGTGGCAATGATGATCTGGGGCCGCAGCCCGATGGCATTTCCGCAGATCATCAAACCCCACACCTACGAGATCGGCGGCGCCCTCATCACCAGCGTGCAGATCGCCATCATCCTGATCTCCTTCACCCTGATGGGCGGGCTCCTGCTGCTGGTCTACCGCACCAAGCTGGGGGTGGCGATGCGCGCCACCTCGCAGCGCCAGGACATCGCAGGCCTGATGGGCATCGATGTGAACCGGGTGATTTCCGCCACCTTCGTGATCGGCGCAGCCCTGGCAGCGGTCGCCGGCGTGATGATCGGCACCTATTACGGCCAGACCCAGTACACCATGGGGGAGCTGTTGGGCCTGAAGGCCTTCTGCGCCGCAGTGTTGGGCGGCATCGGCAACCTGGCCGGCGCCGTGCTGGGCGGCATCCTCATGGGCCTGGTCGAGGCGCTCGGTACCGGCTACATCGGCGACCTCACCAACAACTGGTTCGGCTCCAACTATCGCGACGTGTTCGCCTTCATCGTGCTGATCCTGGTGCTGGTGTTCCGGCCTTCGGGCCTGTTGGGCGAGCGTGTAGGAGACCGTGCATGACCCGCGACTTGGCCGGCGACCGCCAGCAGTTGCTGCGTTACGCCGGTTTGGCGCTCGTCGCCGTCGCCTTGATCGCGCTGCCTTTCGCGCTGGTGCAGGTCGGCACGGCCTGGGTACGCATCACCAATCTGGCGATCCTGTACGCCCTCCTTGCGCTGGGACTCAATATCGTGGTCGGCTTCGCCGGCCTGCTCGACTTGGGCTACATCGCATTCTATGGAGTTGGTGCCTATGTCTGGGCCTTGCTGGCCTCGCCGCATTTCAACCTGCACCTGCCGTTCTGGGTGATCCTGCCGATCGGGGCCCTGGCCGCCTGCTTCTTCGGCGTTCTGTTGGGCGCACCCACCCTCAAGCTGCGCGGCGATTACCTGGCGATCGTCACCCTGGGTTTCGGCGAGATCGTGCGCATTTTTCTCAACAACCTGTCGCGGCCGGTGAATATCACCAATGGGCCGCAGGGCATCGCGCGCATCGACCCGGTACGCATCGGTGATCTGGATTTTTCCACCACCAGCCAGGTGGCGGGGTTGGCGTTCTCGAGCCCGATCAAGTATTACTACCTGTTGCTGGTTTTCCTGCTGCTGGTGATCGTGATCAACATGCGCCTGAAGGATTCGCGCATCGGCCGCGCCTGGGAAGCGATTCGCGAAGATGAAATCGCGGCGCGCGCGATGGGCATCAACACCACTTCGCTCAAGCTGCTGGCGTTCGCCATGGGCGCTTCCTTTGGCGGCATCGCCGGCGGCATGTTCGCCTCGATGCAAAGTTTCATCAGCCCGGAAAGCTTCGTGCTGGTGGAGTCGGTGATGGTGCTGTCGATGGTGGTGCTGGGCGGCATGGGCAACATCTGGGGCGTGATTCTCGGCGCCATCTTGCTGACCTTCGTGCCGGAATTGCTGCGCTATACGGTCGAACCGCTGCAGAAGGCCGCCTTCGGTCGCATGATCATCGAGCCCGAGGTCATCCGCATGTTGCTGTTCGGTCTGGCGCTGGTGCTGATGATGCTGTTTCGCCCGGCCGGCATATTGCCTAAATCGGTGCGCAAGCGCGAACTTTCAACGATTGCAAAATGAGCCCGGTCATGCTAAGTGGCCAGGGCATCGGCAAACGCTTCGGCGGCGTCCAGGCCTTGTCGGAGGTGAGCTTTTCGATCCGCCGCGGCGAAATCTACGGCTTGATCGGACCCAATGGTGCCGGCAAGACCACCCTCTTCAACGTGCTCACCAGCGTCTACACGGCCGACGCCGGCGCGTTCGAATTCGACGGCAAGCCGCTAGGCCGCGCCAAGCCGCACGAAGTGGCGGCGCTGGGCATCGCCCGCACCTTCCAGAACATCCGCCTGTTCGCCAACTTGTCAGCGATCGAGAACGTCATGATCGGCCGCCACGTGCGTACCCGTGCCGGTGTTTTCGGCGCCATACTGCGCACCCCGGCGACGCGCGCCGAAGAAGCCCGCATCGAAAGCCGGGCGCTGGCGCTGCTTGAGTATGTCGGGCTGGTGGCACGCGCCAACGATGTCGCCGGCCAATTGCCCTATGGTGCGCAGCGCCGGCTCGAGATCGCACGGGCACTGGCCACCGATCCCAAGTTGCTGGCCTTGGACGAGCCGGCGGCCGGCATGAACGCGACCGAAACCGCCGACCTGCGCGGACTGATCGAGCGCATCCGTGGCGACGGCACCACCGTGCTCCTGATCGAACACGACATGAAGCTGGTGATGGGCCTGTCCGACCGCGTGCTGGTGCTCGACTACGGGCGGCGCATCGCCGAAGGGCCGCCGGCCGAGGTGCGTGCAGACCCCAGGGTGATCGAAGCCTACCTGGGTGCCGGGGCCGCTAGCGCCAGCGCGCGTGCAGTGAGCGCATGAACAACATCCTCGAATTGAAACAACTGGCAGTGCACTACGGCGGCATTCGCGCCGTCAAGGGCATTGATCTAGCGGTGGGCGAAGGTGAACTGGTGTGCCTGATCGGTGCCAATGGTGCCGGCAAGACCACCGCGCTCAAGGCGATTGCCGGCATGTTGTCGCCAGCCGGCGGCAGCATCGCCTATCGGGGACAGCCATCCGCCGGCCTGCGGCCGTTCGAACTGGTGCGCCGCGGGCTGGCGCTGGTGCCCGAGGGTCGTGGCGTGTTCGGACAATTGAGCGTGGCCGAAAACTTAGCCATGGGCGCCTACGCGCGCAACGACCCACGCGCGGTGGCCAGCGATCGGGAACGCATGCTGAGCCTGTTTCCGCGACTCAAGGAACGGCTGCTGCAATCCGCCGGCACCCTGTCGGGCGGCGAACAGCAAATGCTGGCGATCGCTCGCGCCCTGATGTCGCGCCCGCGACTGCTGCTGCTTGACGAACCCAGCATGGGATTGGCACCATTGGTGGTCGAGAAGATTTTCGAGATCATCGTCAACGTCGCCCGCGAGGGCGTGACCATACTTCTGGTGGAGCAGAATGCGCGGCTGGCACTGGAAACCTGCCAGCGGGCCTATGTGATGGAAAGCGGCCTCATCAGCCTGCACGGCGCTGCCGCCGGCCTGCTTGACGATCCTCAGGTGCGTGCCGCCTACCTCGGCGAGTAGCCAGTCCCGGTGGTTGGCGTCAAGCGCGTCAACCGACGGCCACGCAAGCGGTTTCAGCCGCCTGGTTCAGTTGCTCAGCGCCTGAGTTGGTGCGGGAATGCGACCGCCGCGGCCGATAAACGCACTGCTGTCGCAACTGCTCACCGCCATCACCGGCGCATAGCCAAGCAAGCCGCCGAATTCGACCTGATCGCCGACTTTCTTGCCAGGTGACGGGATCAGGCGCACCGCGGTGGTCTTGCGATTGATCATGCCGATCGCCGCTTCGTCGGCGATGATCGCGGCAATCGTGGTGTCCGGCGTATCGCCGGGAATCGCGATCATGTCAAGGCCCACCGAACACACCGCGGTCATCGCTTCGAGCTTGTCGAAAGACAGCGCCCCCATGCCAGCGGCCTCGATCATGCCGATATCCTCTGACACCGGAATGAAGGCACCCGACAGCCCGCCGACATGGCTTGAGGCCATCGCGCCGCCCTTCTTCACCGCGTCGTTAAGGAGCGCCAGCGCGGCGGTCGATCCGTGGGCGCCGACCCTAGACAGGCCCATGGCCTCGAGAATGCGCGCCACCGAATCGCCAATGGCCGGTGTCGGTGCAAGCGACAAATCGACAATGCCGAACGGCACCCCGAGGCGCGCAGACGCGGCACGGCCGACCAGTTCGCCCATGCGCGTCACCTTGAAGGCGGCGCGCTTGATGATCGATGACAGTTCGCCAAAGTCGGCTGTGGGCGCCGCCTCGACCGCACGCATCACCACGCCCGGACCTGACACACCTACGTTGATCACGCAATCCGGCTCGCCAATGCCATGAAAAGCGCCTGCCATGAAGGGGTTGTCTTCGACCGCGTTGCAAAACACCACCAGCTTGGCCGCACCCAGGCCATCGAGAGCGGCGGTCAGTTGTGCCGCCTGCTTGATCACCCGGCCCATCATGGCGACCGCATCCATGTTGATGCCGGCCTTGGTCGAACCGATGTTGACAGAAGCGCACACCCGCTCGGTCTGCGCCAGTGCCTCCGGGATAGCCTCGATCAGCGCCAGGTCGCCAGGCGTGAATCCCTTGTGCACCAGTGCCGAAAAACCGCCAATGAAGTTGACGCCGATCTCGCGCGCCGCACGATCCAGCGCATGCGCCACGCCCAGCATGGCCTCCCGCACCCCCAGGTCGGATACCGCTTCGGCGATGATCGCCACCGGAGTCACCGAGACGCGGGTGTTGGTCACCGGTATGCCGTACTCGCGCGCGATCGCGGCACCGGTGGCGACCAGCTGGCTGCCTTTGCGACACACCTTGTCGTACACGCGCTGTGCCAGGCGTGCATGGTTCTCGGCAGCGCAATCGCGCAAGGAAATCCCCATGGTGATGGTGCGAATGTCGAGCTTTTCCATCTGCACCATGCGGATGGTCTCGACGATTTCCTGCGGCGAATAGCTCGATAGCGACATGGGAGGGGGTTTTTCCAAGCCATCAAGTCATGCAATCACCCGGCTCCGCCGGTGATTTCATGCCGGACCGCCGCGACAAAAGCAGGGTTTTACTTTTGTCGACCGTCACACGCGGTGCATCAGCTTGAACACGTCTTCGCGCTGGATGTCGATTTTCAGGCCCATCGACTCGCCGCGGGCGTTGAGTTCACCCTTGAGGGCGTCGAAGCCGCTACTCGATTTGGCCAGGTCGACCATCATGATCATCACAAAAAACTCCTGCATGATCGATTGCGAGATGTCGAGAATGTTCACCTGCGCGCGCGCCAGCATGGTCGCCACAGCGGCGATGATGCCGACCTGATCGTGACCGATTACGGTAACGATGGCGCGGTTGCCGGCGCCGGTTGTCTGTGTGATCGAGGGCATCATGTCGAATCGCTCCGCGGTCAGCCGGCACGCGCCAGATCGGCTTCGGTCAAGAAGCTGTCGGCGAAAAACTCTTCTTGCGGCAGGCCGCAGACGCCGATCAGGTCGCGGCGCGCCGAATCGACCACGATCGGCGCACCGCAGGCATATACCTGATGGCCCGAGAGGTCGGGAAAATCAGCCATCGCGGCAAGGTGCACAAAACCGCTACGCCCGTCCCATTGATCTTCCGGCAAAGCGTCGGAGACCACCGGCACGAAGCGGAAATTGGGCATGCTGTCCTGCCAGCGCTTGCACAAATCCGTCATGTAGATGTCCTGGGGGCGGCGCCCGCCCCAGTAGAGGGTCATCGGCCGCGTGCTTTCGCGATAAAGCGCATGCTCGATGATTGCCTTGATCGGCGCGAAGCCGGTCCCGCTGGCGACGAAAACCATCGGCTTGGAGCTCTCTTCGCGCAGGAAAAAACTCCCCAGCGGCCCCTCGAAGCGCAGGATGTCGCGCTCCTTCATCTTGCCGAACACATGATCGGTGAAATGCCCGCCCGGCATGTGGCGAATGTGCAGTTGCACGAACTGGTCGTCATGCGGCGCATTGGCCATCGAGTAGCTGCGCCGCTTGCCATCCTTGAGCATGAACTCGATGTACTGCCCGGCCAGGTACTGCAGGCGTTCGTTGGCCGGCAGCTTGAGCGAGATCACCACCACGTCGTCGGCCACACGCTCGATGGATTGCACCCGCGAAGGCAGAATCTTCACCTGCAGGTCCTTGATCGCGCCGACTTCGCGCGCCTCGATCACCACCTCCGACAACGGTTTGGCGCAGCAGAACAAGGCCATGCCGCGCGTTTTTTCCGTCGCGGTCAGGATGTTCGGCGCATGGCTGCCGTAGTCGACGGCGCCGCTCACAAGCTTGCCCTTGCAGGAACCGCAGGCACCATTGCGGCAGCCGTAAGGCAGGCCGATGCCGTTGTTGAGCGCCCCCTGCAGAATGGTCTCGCCCTCGTTGCAGATGAATTGATGGCCGGACGGTTGAATGCTGACCTGAAAGCTCATGGTGAAAGATAAAATCGAATAATGAAAACAACATCAAGAAAGGTCCTGCTGCTGGGCGCAGGTGACATCGGCCGCCGCATCATTGCCAGCATCACGCCCCAATTCGCGGTGACTGCGGTGACTTCCCAACCGGCCAATCGGTCCTCGCTCAAGCGCCTTGGCGCCAAGGCCATCAGCGCCAATCTCGACCGCCCCCATTCGCTGTCCAGGCTGCCGTCCGACTGGCAAATCCTGATTCATTGCGCACCGCCGCCAGCCCGCGGCACGCGCGACAGTCGCACCCGCAACCTGTTGCGTAGCGCCGCGTTGCGAGGCCTCGAAAGAAGCAAAATTTTAACACGCGTCATCATCTACCTGAGCACTAGCGGCGTCTATGGTGACTGTGGCGGCGCCGTGGTCAGTGAAGCCCGAGCGCTGCGACCGGCCAACCCGCGCGCGCGACGTCGGGTAGATGCCGAGCGACGATTGGCGCGGCATGCGAAGCGACTTGGCATGCACCTCATCATCCTGCGTGTACCGGGCATCTATGCCGCCGATCGTCTGCCACTCGAGCGCCTCCAGGCGGGTACACCCGCGATCATCGCTGCCGAAGACTCATATACCAATCACGTACACGCCGCCGATCTTGCGGCCTTGACCGTGCGCGCCATGCGCCACGCCCTGCGACGCCGGCCAGCGCTGTCGCGTGCATACAACGCCAACGACGACAGTGACATCAGAATGGGCGACTACTTCGACCTGGTGGCACAGGCGTTCGGGCTGCCTGCGCCACCGCGCCTGCCGCGCGCGGCCATTGCCAATGCGGTTTCCCCAATGCTGTTTTCCTTCATGCGCGAATCGCGGCGCCTTGACAACAGACGGCAAAAGCGCGAACTGCGGCTGCGTTTTCAGTTTCCCACGGTCGCCGATGGGGTCTCGGCCATCCGCAGGTGTGCATAGACAATGCCCCCCATCTCGTTGAAGGCATAGTAGCTGCGCAGCAGCGCCGGCGCGTTTGGTACATAGTCTCCCCAACGCCTGACCGGCGGCGACGAGATCGGATTGACTGGCGCCGGCAGGACCACGAAGCCGGCGCGCTCGAATGCCAGCAGGGAGCGGCGCATGTGGAATGCGCTGGTGACAAGAATGATCCTGCGCACCTTCTGCGGCAGCAGAATGCGCGCGGTGAATTCGGCATTTTCAACCGTATTGCGCGACTCGTCTTCCAGCCACCTGGCCTCGACACCGAAGTCGCGCGCCAGCATCTCGCGCATGACTTCCGCTTCGGTCGGGTCGAAGCCGTCCGGTTTGCCGCTGCTCAGCAGCACCGGCAGGCCGGTCTGCTTTGCCAGTCTGGCACCCGCGTGGACCCGTTCGAGGGTGAACAAACCAGGTCCCGAGTCGATCACCTTGCCGTCAGCGTCGAAGGCAAGACGCCGACCTCCGCCCAACATGACAATCGCGTGCGCAGTGCCGAAGCGCGACGCGGCAGACTCCATTTCGACACTCCGGGTAAGCAATGTCGACACTGGCGGCAGGCTGAGCAGCAGCAGCAATCCCACAAACAAGGCGAGCAGCCAACGGGCCAACCCCGGACGACGGCGCACCAGCAACCAGGCCAGCAGCAACAGCCAGCCAAGTCCCAGTGGCGGCAGCAACAGTTGCTTGGCGACGCTGCCGAATTCCCAGATCATGAAAAGGTCGCCGATTCAGGCGCGCGCCGTGGCCGCATGCTGTTCGCTGGCGTTGCCGCCTGCCGCAGGCGCAAGCTTGCGTGCAATCAGCACACACGCCAGGGTCAGGCCGGCCGCGCAGATGCCCACCGCTCCAAAACCGGTCAGCGAACCATCGGCGGCATGGCCGATCATGGCACCCGCCAGCAGTGACGCCACCCCCGCCGCCAGGTTCTGCGCCGCACTCGACAGACTCATGAAGGCACCGCGCATGCGCGGATCCACGCAACTGGTGACCAGCGCCATCAGGGGGATGAAGCGCCCCGACATCAGCACCATGAACAGCGTGCTCACCAACAGCAAGGTCGCCAGCGGCGCACGCGGCATGTGGGTCAGAAGCAGGATCGGCACGACCGAACAACAGGCGAGGATGACGAACACGCGGCGCTTGCCGAAACGATCGGCCGACCAACCAATCAAACGCGAAGTGAAAATGGTGGCCAGGCCGCCGGCAAAGAACACCCATGCCAGTTCCGCCTCGCTGATGCCGACATTCTTCACCTGATAGGCGCTGAGGAAGGGAAATACGGCGAACCCGGACATGGTGAACAGAAACACCGCTGCCAGCGCACGCCGGTGGGTCGCGGACCTGAAGAGCCCGGTGAAACGCGCTACCCAGCCGAGCGGCGCGGCTTGTGATGAACGCACGTGGGAATCGATACGCGGCACCACCCTGGCGATGCAAAACCACAATGCCAGGCTGACTCCGCCCAAAGCATAGAAAGGCGCGTGCCAGCCCAGGCGTGTAGCCAGCAGCAGACTGACCGGCACACCGAGCACGGAAACCAGCGGAAACGCCGACATCACGATCCCCATGGCGCGGCCGCGGCGCTCGGCCGGGATCAGGTCGCCTACGATCGCCATCACCAGCGAGCCGACCACGCCACCCGTAGCGCCGGCCAGGGCGCGTGCCGCCAGCAGGGACCAGAATCCGGGCGCCAGTGCACAGGCAAGCGTTGCCGCGACGAACAAGGCATAGACCAGCGCCAGCACCTGCTTGCGGTCAAAGCGATCGATCACGAAGCTGGCCGCCAGCCCGGCCACGGCGGCCGCCAGCGCGTAGATCGACACCAGGGTGCCGAATTGGCTGGCCGTGATGCCCCACTGGCGCATGAACTGCGGCGCCAGTGGTGTCAGAATCATGAAGTCGAGCAGGTGGGTGAACTGCAGCGAGGCCAGCAGCCACAGGACCACGCGTTCACGGCGTGCCGACAAATGATGCTGCGAATCCTGCATGGGTTCCTGCGCGGAGCACGACCAGGAGCGGACCGGATGGCCGCCCCACAAACGCAATCGGCCCGCCGCTTGCGCGAAGGGCCGATCGACCTCAACTGGTGCCGCTTGCCGGAATCGAACTGGCGACCTACGCGTTACGAGTGCGTTGCTCTACCAACTGAGCTAAAGCGGCGAAGAGCGTCATTTTATCAAGAAATCACCGGCTTACGCCGCCAGCATTTCACGCGCCGCCTTGCGCGTGGTTGCCGTGATCTCGGCGCCGCCCAGCATGCGCGCGATCTCCTCGACCCGTCCGGTCCGTGCCAGCGGACTGACCCTGGAGACGGTACGGCCACCCGCGCTCTCCTTGACCACTTGCCAATGGTGGTCGCCCTGGGACGCCACCTGCGCCAGGTGAGTCACGCACAGCACCTGGCGTTCGCCGCCGAGGGTCTTCAATTGCCGACCGACTATCTCCGCCACCGCGCCGCCGATGCCGGCATCGACTTCATCGAAGATCAGGGTCGGCACCCGCGCGGCGCGGCTGGCGATTACCTGGATGGCCAGCGCAATGCGCGACAACTCGCCGCCGGAAGCCACCTTGGCAAGCGCGCGCGGTTCGACACCGGCGTGACCGGCCACCCGGAACTCGATGCGCTCCAGTCCGTGCGGCCCGCCCTCTTCCAGGGCTTCAAGCGCAATCTCGAAGCGGCCACCGGTGAGAGCCAGCTCCTGCATGGCCTTGGTTACCTGGCGCGCCAGCAGCGTCGCCGCCTGCGCGCGCCCGATTGACAACTTGCGCGCCGCAACCGCATAGGCGGCCAGTGCGGCCTGCATTTGCGCCGCCAATGCACCCACATCGGCCGCCAGCTTCAATTCCTCCAGGTGCGCCTTTAGGCGAATGTGTTCCTGCGGCAGGTCACCCGCTGCCACCCGAAAGCGGCGACCGGCGCCATGCAGGGCCTCCACCCGCGCGGCGCTTTCCGCCAGGCGCTGCGGATCAAGGTCGACACGCCGCAAGTACTGCCCAAGCTCGCGCGCTGCTTCCTGCACCTGGATGCGCGCCGGTTCAAGCTGTTCGCTGATGGCTTTCAATTGCGGATCGTAGTCGGCCAGCCCGTCAAGTCTTGCGCCCACTGCGGACAGCGTGCCCAGTGCCGCGCCGTCACTTTCGGACAAGGCTGCAATCGCCGCTTCCACCCCTTCAATCAGGCTGGCGGCGTGCGCCAGTCGCGTATGCTCGCGCTGCACTTCTTCCCACTCACCGGCCCCAGGTGCCAAGCGATCGAGTTCCTCGACCTGCCAGGCAACGCGCTCGCGTTCCTCGAGAAGGCGGCGAGCGTCGCTTTCGGCGCTGGCCAGGGCGTCCTTCCGCTTGCGATAGCGTGCGTGGGCTTCGCGCACTGCGGCAGCGTCCGCGTCGAGCCCCGCATGGCTGTCCAGCAGCAGGCGCTGCGCCTCGGCACGACCGAGCGACTGGTGTGCATGCTGGCCATGGATGTCGACCAGGAATTCGCCGGCCTCGCGCAATTGCGCCAGGGTCGCACTGCGGCCGTTGATGAAAGCGCGCGAACGGCCGTTTGCGTCGATCACCCGGCGCAGAATACAGCTCCCCTCCTCGCTGCCCAGTTCATTCTGGTTGAGCCACTCGACAAGTACCTGTGGCGCGTCGAAATCCGCACTGATCTCAGCCTGGCGCGCACCTTCACGGATAACGCCGGCCTCGCCACGCTCGCCCAACACCAGGTTCAAGGCATCGATCAGGATCGATTTGCCGGCGCCGGTCTCGCCGGTCAACACCGTGAAACCGCGTGCCGGTTCGAGGTCGAGCGCCTCGACGATGACAAAATCGCGAATGCTCAGGAAGCGCAGCACATCGATACCCGGAGGTTGATCACTGCGCCGGCGGCAGCGAGCTCCAGTGGAGCTTTTCGCGCAGCATGCGGAAATAGTCGTAGCCGCGCGGGTGCAGGAAGCGGATCGTGTGTTGCGAGCGGCGAATCGTGATGCAATCGCGCTCCTGCAGCGTGATATGCGCCTGGCCGTCGAAATGCGCACCGGCGTCGCGCCCGCGCGTCAAGGTCATTTCGACTTCGCAGTCATCCGACAGCGCGATCGGCCGGTTCGACAGGGCGTGCGGCGCCACCGGCACCAGCACGATGGCCGCCAGATTGGGATGCATGATCGGCCCGTTGGCCGAAAGCGCATAGGCGGTCGACCCGGTCGGCGTGGCGACGATCAGGCCATCGGCACGCAGGTTGTAGACGAACTTGCCGTCGATGGTCACGGTCAGCTCGACCATGCCGCCGATCGCGCCGCGGCTGACCACCACATCGTTGAGCGCCAGGGTATCGAGCAGTACCTGGCCGTGACGTGTGACGCAGCCCTGCAGGATGTGGCGTTCCTCGGCGTCGTATTCGCCCTCGAGGATCGCTTTCAGGGCCTGCTGCGTGTCGCGCAAGGCGATATCGGTCATGAAGCCGAGCCGACCCTGGTTGACCCCCACCAGCGGCACGTTGTGTGCCGCCAGGATGCGCGCCACCGAAAGCATGGTGCCATCGCCACCCACCACCACCGCCAGATCGACTTCGCGCCCGATCTCGCCCACCGCCGCGGTGGCGTAGCCCGCAAGGCCGATGTTGTCCGCCGTATCCTTTTCGACAATCGGGTTGTAGCCGTTGGTCTTCAGGTAACTGGCAATCGCCACCAGCGGCTCGGCGACGCCCTGGCTCTGGTACTTGCCGACGATCGCGATGTTTTTGAACTGTGGTGACATGGCGTGAATTAAAGCACAAGGCAGGACAGGCCCGACGGCATATCCACGCACGTCAATCGCTGGTGGGCACATCGGCCTGATCGCCGGCGCGCTTGCGCCCGGCCATGCCCTGCATGCCCTGCAGCAGCGCGGCATACAGGCCGGCTGCCGCGATCACGCCCATGCCCAAGAGCGTCCATCCATCAGGAACGTGATGTGTGACCACAATGCCAAGCGTAATGGCGAACAGCAGCTGGGTATAGGATATCGGCGCCAGGCTCGATGCCGGGGCCCGCTGGAACGCGAGTATCAGCAGCAAATGCCCGCCAGCACCGAATAGCCCGAGCGCCACCAACAGAGGCCATTGCTGCAGGGTTGGCGCCTGCCATACCCATAGCACCGGCCCGCTGGCGATAACCGCCCCCACCAGGCCGGTGAAGAACAGGGTCGTCAGCGGATCGTCGGCGCCTGCGTATTTGCGCGTCAGTATCTGGAACACTGCGTAGACCAGCGACAGGCCGAGCGGAATCAGCGCCGCCCAGCCGAACAGGCCGCCGCCCGGGCGGATGATGATCAGCACGCCACAAAAACCGGTGATCACCGCAGCCCAGCGTGCCGGCGAGACCTTCTCGCCAAGGAAGCTCTTCGCCAGCAGGGTCACGATCAGTGGCGTGACAAAGGCAATCGCGGTGAACTCCGCCAGCGGCATCAAGGCCAGGCCGGCGAAGGACAGGCAGGTGCAGAGAATCAGGATCGCCCCGCGGCCGAACTGCCAGCGCGGATTGTCGGTGCGCCACAGGCGCGCGCCCATCGGCGGGCCGAACACCAGGAACATCAGTGCGACGTGAAAGAAATACCGAAACCAGACCAGTTGCAGGGTCGGCACCTCGCTGCTCAAATGCTTCACCAGCACGTCTAGACTGGCGAAGGTGAAGGCGCAGCCCAACATCATGAAAATGCCGGCGCGAACCCCGGCCCGGGTCGATGGCGGCAAGTCCTGTGCGTCGCTCACGGCACGCCTTGCACGGGGCACCCGCGATGCCCGGCGAACGGCAAAGGGTCCGGCACTGTCATCACCGCCCGCGTCATGGCATCGCCCTTTGCCTGGCTTTTGTGCAATACCGTGGAATCAGAAATGGCGGGCGTATTGCTGGGTGAAAACGAGCATATTTTCACACATGCAGGTCGCCCCGCCGCCAACCTGTGCAACAATTCTCCGCTCCAAAACAGTACCGCAAGCGATCAACCCATGCTGTTGCGCCTACTTCTGCTTCTGCTGGTGCCCGCCAGCGTAATCGCGCAAGGATCCAACCTGCGCATCGGCATCGCCGCCGACATCACCTCGCTCGACCCGCATCACATCAACATCGGGTCGAACAACAATGCCTTGTGGCATATTTATGACGCGCTCACCCACGTCAACCCGGATGCGCGCCTGATTCCGGGCCTGGCCGAAAGCTGGAAAGCGGTTGACAAGACCACCTGGGAATTCCGCCTGCGCCGCGGCGTGAAGTTTCACGACGGCAGCGAGTTCGGCGCCGCCGACGTGATCGCTTCGATCGAACGCGCCCGTGCTGCCGAGAAAAGCGGCGGTCAATATGGTTCCTTCACCAAAGCAATTGTCGAAATGAAGGCGCTGCAACCCGACGTGGTGATGTTCAGGACAGCCACGCCCTATGCGATGCTGCCCTACGACCTGAATTCGATCTTCATCATCAGCGCACGGGCGAAAACCGCGAGCACCGAGGATTTCAACTCCACCCGCGGCGGCGCCGATGGCAAGCCGCTGGGCGCCGGCACCGGGCCCTACAAGCTCGCGGAGTACAAGCGTGGTGAGCGTGTCGACCTGGCGCGCAACGACGCCTATTGGGGCCCCAAGCCGGCCTTCGCGACCGCGTCCCTGCGCATATTGCCCACCGACGGACCGCGTCTGGCGGCCCTTCTGGCTGGCGACATTGACATGATCGAGAACATCCCGACCGGCGACGCCGTGCGCTTGCAGCGCGACGCCAGGCTGCTGCTGGCGCAAAAAGTATCCTGGCGCACGCTGTTCTTTCACATGGATCAGTGGCGCCCGAACCCGCCCGGTGTGACCGCCCGCGACGGCAAGCCGCTGGCAAAGAACCCCTTCACCGACATTCGCGTGCGCCAGGCGATTTCAAAGGCGATCAATCGCGGCGCCATCGTCGAGCGCGTGATGGACGGTCTGGCGCTGCCAGCGGCCAACCTGGTGGCACCACCTGTATTCGGGCACGTGGCGGCGCTCAAGCCGGACGCGGTCGATGTGGAAGGGGCGAAAAAGCTGCTGGCGGAAGCCGGCTACGCCGACGGCTTCGCGCTGACCTTGGCCGCGCCCAACAACCGCTACGTCAATGACGAACAGATCGCCCAGGCGGTGGCGCAGATGCTCACGCGCATCGGCCTTTCGGTCAAGGTGGAAACCCACCCCGCTGCCACCTATTTCACCAAGGCGCGCAATGGCGAGTTCGCCTTTGCGATGCTGGGCTGGGGCTCGTTCTCAGGCGACCTGGCCCTGCGCGCCTTGCTCGCCACGCCGAACCCGGACAAAGGCTTCGGCACCTGGAACTGGGGCAGGTTCTCATTGCCACGCGTGGACGAACTGCTGGAAGCCGGCTTCCAGAATACCGACGACAAGCAACGCGAGATTGGCGCCCAGGAGGCCGCGACCCTGGCACTCAAGAGCTACGGGGCGATTCCCCTGCATCACCAGATCGCCACCTGGGCCATGAAAAAGCACCTGAGCTACGCCGGCCGCACCGACGAATACACCTTTGCACATCATGTAAAGGCGCAGTAGTACAACCCTCGGGCCCTGCGCCTTGCCACCCTCCGGACGCGAGAAGCCTGGCAATGCGAGGGCTAACGCGCGCATTAAACAATGCGTCCGGACCTGCACGGCAACATTGGGGCACGCGCGATCCGCTGCACGACGCAGCCTTGGGATGGATCAATTCTCCGCGCCGTGACAATGCTTGTACTTGCGCCCGCTGCCACACGAACAAGGCTCATTGCGCCCTGGCCTGGACACGCCGCGCACGGGTTGGGCCGCAATCGCGGGTAGCGGCCGCGAGGGCTCGCGCAAGGCCAGCCAGTGGGCATGGATGCTGCGCAAGGCAGGCGCGATCGATTCGACACAGGCCATGTGGCGCGCATCGGCATCCGCCAGTATCTCGATCTCCTCTTCAAGCCGTTTCCAGCCCTCCTCGGTGCCATACAGGCGGATGCTGGCAAACCAATCGGGGTGCGCGTCCATCAATGGCTGCCAGCCGTTGCTGTCGAATGCCACACCCTTGAGAAAGCCGAAGCACCAGTCGTCGATCACCGGCACGCTGCCGCTCTCCGGGCTGCTTTCCGGAAACAGAGGCTGGAACTCCAGCGGCGCGTGGGTCAGCCCGGAGGCGATTTCGTTGGCGAAACGCAACACCAGGCTGGCGACGCGCTTGGCGTCCTTGTCGTTTCTGAAACCCGGTACCTGCGCCGCTTCCTCATGATCCCAGACCCAGGGCATCCACTCCGATGGCGGCACCAGCCGCGGCCCGGACAGCACTGCGCACAGAAATCCGTCGAGCATGGAGATATCCATCGGCGCGTCCAGCCCGGTATCGAGCAGAAACGCGTCAAGGTCTTCGATTTCCTTGTCCGAGAGCGGGGTGTCGAGGTTAGGTTTCATGGTTTCGCTTGCATGGGCGGGGCGGCTCCGGCCCGGCGGCGGGTCGCGGGATGCTGGCGGCAGAACGCATCATCACACAAGACGCGCCGCCCGCCCAGCGGGCTTGCGGGTTAGCATCCGCTGCATGGCACACATCATCCCCGATGGCTGGCAGGCACTTACCTGCCAGCGGATCCGCGCAACTCGAGCGCCATCGATGGCCGTTTTCGCCAATTATGCAAGGGCGTGAAAACGCCGATCGAAACCCTGCTCTATTGCCCCGACTTCACTGTGAAACAGCCGGGCAATACGACCTGTTGGGCAATCCGCTGCAAGGCACGGGCGACATCGCGATCGATTCGGTACATCGCTTCAAGGGGCGTTCGGCGACCTGCGTGGTGTTCACCGAGATCGATGTCGCGCCCGGCACGAAAGCCCTCGACGAGGCGGCCTGCCGCCGCCTGTTCGTCGGCGCCACCCGCGCCACCATAAAACTGGTGTTGGTAGTGTCGGAGCGCGCGGCGCGGGTACTCCTGGGCGACGAAAACACGACCTGAGGCCGGGCCCTGCGCAAGTTCGGCACCGGCGCGCCGGCGCCCGTTCCGCTCAAGCTCAAGCCCAAGCCCAAGCTCAAGCGGCGACCGCTGCCGGCAGCGGGCGTTCCTGAAACTCCGGCATCACCTCGCGCGCAAACGTGCGCAAGGCCTGCGGATCGCCGCCGACATCGAGCATCAGCACGTATTCGACGCCGGCCCGCTCCAGCGCCTTGAGGCGCAGGATGATTTCGTCCGGCGTGCCGATCAGGGCCGAGCGCTCGGTGCCGGCGCGCATGTCCGCATCGTTGCTCGGAATCGCCAGCGTGGTGCGGCCGCCCGGGTCATTGGTCAGGGCCGCCACGTTGCGCAGAAACTGCGCGCGCTGCTGATGCGCACGTTCACGTTGCGCGGCATTGAGCGCCACATGCAGCGCGCGCGTCAAGCCGACGGCCAGCGGATCGAAAGTGGCGCCGCGCGCCTGCAGCGCCTGGCGATACGTCTGTACACGACTGCCGGCAACTTCGGCATCGCAAAACTGGTCAAGCAGCAGACAGAAACCCTGGCTGGCGGCCCACTGAATGCCACCGGGGCTGCCGGCCGCCATCCAGAAAGGCGGATGCGGCCGCGTCAGCGGCGTGGGCTCGATCACCACGTCCTCGAAATGCCAGCGCTTGCCGTGGTGTGAAAAGCGCCCGCGCGTGGTCCACGCCTTCCTGATCACCTCAAGCGCCTCGGCGAAACGCTCGTCCGCCTCCGCCGGCGGAATGCAGAAACCGGCAAACTCGCTGAAGCGATAACCCTTGCCGATGCCGAAATCGAAGCGGCCGTTCGACAGCAGATCGAGCGTGGCCGCCTGCTCGGCCAGCAGCACCGGGTTGTGCCAGGGCAATACGGTCACCGCCGTGCCCAGGCGCATCACCGAGGTCTTGGCTGCCAGGTAAGTGAGCAGGCTGATCGACGCCGACACCTGGTTGAAGCCGGTGAAATGATGCTCCACCAGGAATACGCTGTGGAAGCCGAGTTGCTCGGCTTCCAGCACATAGTCGATGAATGCACGGTATTGCTGCGGGCTGTCGCTGCCGTCGCCGGCGCCGGCGACGGTGGCGCCACCGAAGAGTCCGAATTTCATGAATTTGCGCTCCGCTTCATTGATTGGCTGGATTGGATTTGTACATCGGCTGCATGCATCCCGGCGCTGCGCGCCCGCGCGGTAACTGCGCGCGGTGCCGTTTCACGCATCGACAGTGGCGCGATTGCGCGCCACGATTCTTCCACCCCGGAGATCGAACGCAGACTGCTCCAGAGCTCGGAAACCTGCTTCGACTCCGCCCACAAAAGGTTGGCGATCTGCGCAATGCGCGCCGGCGGCATGCGCGCCACGACCGCTGTCACACACAGGGCTGCGATCGGTCGGCCGTCGAGATCCTGTACCGGCACACCCACGCCGCACATGGTCGGGTACGAAACAATCTGGTTCACTGCGTAGCTGCGGGCGCGCGTCTCCTGCACCGCCTTCAGCAGCTTGGCCGGCGTGTAGAGGTCCTGCCCGGCCAGGCGTGGCGCATTGCGCTCAAGAATTTCCTGCACCTCGGGATCCGGCAGATACGCCAACAGCGGCATGCTGAAGGCGCCGACCCCCAGCGGCCAGCGATCCAGGATGCTCAGCATCAGTGTCTTCTCCGGATAGGTGCCTTCAAGCATGCTCAGGCACAGGCCGTCATAGCCGCTGCGAATCGCCAGATATACAGTGTCTTCGGTGAGATTGCGAATCCGCTCCATCGATGCAAGCGCGATGCCGCGAATGTCGAAGCGGTCACCCATGCCTGCGGTCAGGGCGAACATGCCGAGCCCAAGCCGGTAGTTGCGCGACAGCCGATCCTGCTCCAGCAGCTTCTCGGCGCACAGCGCCTTGAGCATGCGGTGCGCAGTTGGCTTCTCCAGCCCGCTGGCCTTGACCACTTCGGTCAGCGAGGCGCCACGGCCGGCGAATCCCGCGACCAGGCGCATCACCTCGGCGGCGCGACGGATGCTCTGCGCGCCGGCCGCTTTTTGCGGCGCCGCCGCGCGCGACCCTACAGCCATGACCGGCAATCTCATCTCTGATTTCAGGTCCGGAATTTCATTTGCGGTGAATCCCGGCGGCCTCTTCGAGCACCGCACATACCGCCGCCGTATCCTGCGCGCCGCGACCGTTGTTGAGCGCCGAGAAATACTGCTGGGTCGCCACCCCGAACAAGGGCATCGGGCAACGCAGGTCGAAAGCGAATTCGCTGATGATATCGAGATCCTTCATGTACATCTCGATGCGTGCCGTCGGGTTGTCATAGTCGGCGTTGACCATCATCGGGCCGCGCACCTGCAACATGCGCGAGGTGCCAGCGCTGTCTTTGAGCACGTCGAGCACAGTTTGCAAATCCATCCCGGCACGGCCGGCCAGGGCGAAGGTCTCGGCGGCTGCGACGTTGTGAATATTGACCAGCACATTGGCCAGGTACTTCATCTTGCTGCCGTTGCCGAAGTCACCCAGATAGTGCTGCAGGCGCGACATGCCGGCGAAAATGTCGCCCAAGCCATCGCAGGCGGCACGATCGCCGCTGGCGAACACCACCAAATCCTTGTTGGCCGCCTGCGCACCGGTGCCGCTTACCGGGCAGTCGACCATCGTCTTGCCGGCGGCCGCCAGCAGCGCACGCATCTCCTCCTTGATGGTCAGGCGCATCGTGCTCATTTCCACCACCAGCGGATTGGCGCGCGCCGCGGCGATGCCGCCAGGGCCGCCGATCGCCGCCCGCAACGCCGACTCCGTGGGCAGAGATGTAATCACCACACGCGCCTTCTCGGCTACCTCCGCGGCGCTGGCAGCGACGTCTCCGCCCAAGCCCTCGATGCGCCGCAGGGCCTGCGCCGAGATGTCGTATGCCAGCACCGGGAAGCCGGCCTTGCGCAAATTCGTCGCGAAGGCGTTGCCCATGATCCCCACACCGACGATCCCAACCAACTCTGTCCGCATCGCCCTACCCTTTCAAGAATGCTGCGCATGACGCGCCGGGATTGCCCCACAGAAAAGCGCCGAAACCCGACACCGTTGCCTGAAGCAGGCGAATTGTAGACATGAATGCGCGGCAAAAGCACCTTGCCGTGCGGTAAAAAGTCCACTATATGGAATATTTTTCTCTCGCCTGAATGTTTGCGCCCTATCCCGGCGCGATCCTCACTCTCGCCGGCAGCTCTTGCTGGAATTGCCACCCTTTCGGTCATGGAATATCTGACAAGCGGGCAAGATGCAGAATTCTCCAATCACTTGTTCAGACGCCCGCAGTCGATACCGGAACTCCATATTGTGGACTTGTTGCGGCATGGCGAGATGCGCTGCCCACCCGCTTGCACATGCAATCGTCGCTCGCAACCGGCCCTGTTGCCGGGGTTCAAACAGGCGCTACTTGCCTACACAGAGGCCATGCTTGCGCTGAGCCTTGCGATGGTGCGCGTGTTTGCACGCACGCTCGATCTTCCCGCCGACTACCTCGACGGCAGCTACATCAACCGCGGCTGAAGCATGCGCGGCGCAGGCTTATCGGCTGCGCACGGCCTTGCCGGCAGGCAGCCGCAAAAACGCCGGCTTGGCACTCTTCGGCAATGGCCTGAACCGGCGGAGCGAATTTCCGACGTGAAACGGCGGCGGCGCGATGGTCAACCAGGCGCGGTTGGAGCAAGCCAAACACCGGCTTGCAACATCTGGGAAAATCGACATCTTCTGCGCGATCGTAGCCGATCTGGCCGGCCTGCAACGCGTACCCGAATTCGCCACCACCAACAGGAGCACTTTGATGAACTTCGACAACCTGCGTTTCGGCGCCGGCCGCGCCGGCGACCGCGACGAGTTGCGCACCCTGGTGCAGGGTGCCGGCAGTTACACCAGCGACATCGACCATGCGGGCCAGTTGCACGGCTGTTTTGTGCGCTCGGTCGAGGCGCACGCGCATATTCGCGGCATCGACGCGGCGCGCGCGCTCGCCCTGCCTGGCGTGCATGCGGTGATCACCGGCAATGACCTGCAGGCAGCCGGTATCGGCGTGATTCCACCGCTGGCGATATTCAATGGCCGCGACGGCAAACCGATGTTTCAGGCCGGGATTCCGCCGCTCGCCTACGACACGGTTCACCATGTCGGCGAGGCGGTGGCGCTGGTGCTTGCCGACAGTTTGCAGGTCGCGATCGACGCCGCCGGCCTGGTGACGGTCGATCTCGATGCCCAGCCGGTGGCAAGCGGCATCGACGCTGCCCTGGCAGCCGGCGCACCCAACGTCTGGCCGGCGCTGCCGGGCAATGTCGCGCTCGATTGGGAAGATGGCGATGCCTTGGCTTCGCAGGCCGCGTTCGCCGCTGCTTTTCATGTTGAAGAGGTCGAGCTGGATGATCCGCCCCTGACCGCCTGCACCCTCGAGCCACGCGCAGCGCTTGCGCAGTGGGACGCGACCGCAGAACGCTACACCCTGATCGCCAGTACCCAGGGCGTGATGGTGGTGCGCAAACTGCTCGCTGAAAGCGTGTTGCGGATCGCCCCCGACAAACTGCGGGTGATCACCCCGGATGTCGGTGGCGGCTTCGGCGCCAAGGTGCAGGCCTATCCGGAATATGCGGCATTGCTGTTTGCCGCCCGCGCAGTCGGGCGGCCGGTCAAATGGACCGCCACCCGCACCGAGTGCTTTCTGGGAGACACCCGCGGCCGCGACTCGAAACTCAAGGCAAGCATGGCTTTCGACCGCGCGGGGCGGATTCTCGGCGTGCGCGCCGATGCGACAGTCGGCGTTGGCGCCTACACCACCGCCTACATCGGCATTGTGGCCACCAACAACACCAAGAACTGCCTGTCCTCGGTGTACCGGATTCCCTCGATCCGCATGCGCTCGCGCGTGGTGTTCACCCATAACGCGCCGCTCGGGCCGTATCGCGGCGCCGGCCGCCCCGAGGCGATTTACCTTCTGGAACGGCTGCTCGATGGTGCCAGCGTGAAGTTCGGCGTCGACCGCGCCGAGATCCGCCGCCGCAACCTGATACCGGCTGCCGCCATGCCCTACAGCGCCCCCAACGGCCAGGTTTACGACAGCGGCGAGTTCGCAGCGGTGCTGGAGAAGGCGCTGCAACTGGCCGACTGGAACGGCTTTGCCGCACGCCGCGCCAGCGCCGCGCGCGCCGGCTTGTTGCGCGGCATCGGTATCTGCTGCTTTCTGGAAGTCGCCGGCGGCATTCTCGAGGAACCGGCACGGCTGCAGTTTGGCGACGATGGCACGCTGTGCATCCATACCGGGGCGCAGGCACTGGGCCAGGGGCATCTGGCGACCTACCCACGGATGGTGGCGCGGCACCTGGGCATCGAGGTCGGCAAGATTCGCCTGGTGGCCGGCGACAGCGACCAGGCGCCGGGCATCGTTGCCACCGTCGCTTCACGCTCGACGATGATGGTTGGCAGTGCCGCCACCCTGGCCTGCGACGAGGCGATCCGCCGCGGCACTGCGATCGCCGCGCATCTGCTCGAGGCCGGGGTTAACGACATCGCATTCGCCAACGGCGAATTCCGCATTGTCGGCACCGACCGCGGTATTCCGATTCTCGACCTCACGCGCCGCCTGCGCATGGCGGGAAAACTGCCGGCGGACGTGCCGACGGAATTGAGCAACCTGGCGAAATTCACCTCGCCGGCGATGAGCTTTCCGAATGGCTGCCACGTGTGCGAGGTGGAGATCGACCCGGACACCGGCAACACCCGCGTCGTGCGCTATGCGGCGGTCGACGACGTCGGCGTCATTCTCGACCAGACCATCGTTGAAGGCCAGATCGTAGGCGGCGTCGCGCAGGGCCTGGGCCAGGTGCTGGGCGAGCAACTGCAGCATGACGCCAGCGGTCAGTTGTTGAACGCCTCGTTCATGGATTACCCGATGCCGCGTGCCGGCATCCTGCCGACCATTCACATCGCCCATCAGGTGGTGCCCTGCCTTACCAATCCGCTGGGCGTCAAGGGCGCCGGCGAATCCGGTGTCACCGGGTCCCTGTCGGCGGCAAGCAGCGCGATTCTCGATGCGCTGTCTGCGCGCGGCGTCACATCGATGGACCTGCCGTTCACGCCGGCGCGCGTGTGGCGGGCGTTGCAGCAAGCCGGACGCGAGAAGGCCGCATGAAAACACGCAAGGAGGCGATGACTGGTCGGTTCGCCCGTGCCGACCCGGGAAAGATTCCATGCGCCCAGTCGTCATCCACGGCGCATCCAGACCGCCGCGCCGGCATGGCGCACGCGACCGAGCTGCAACCATGAGCAGTGACATCAGCCGTATCACGCGCGCTCTCGAATTCGCCTGCCGCAAGCATGTGCATCAACGACGCAAGGGTGAGCACGGCGAGCCCTATGTCAATCATCTCGCCGAAGTTGCGCACCTGGTGGCCGAGGCCACTGGCGGCAACGATGCCAACCTGGTGATCGCCGCCCTGCTGCATGACTGCGTCGAAGACCAGGGCGTGACGCGCGACGAAATCGGCGCCGTCTTCGGCGACGATGTCGCCGGCCTCGTGATGGAAGTCACCGACGACAAGCAGATTCCGAAACACCTGCGCAAGCTGGCGCAAGTGGAACACGCCGCGCGCATCTCGGCGCGCGCACGGGTGCTCAAGATCGCCGACAAGACCGCCAACCTGCGCTCGATCCAGCACAGCCCGCCGGCCTGGCCGGCCGGCCGCAAGCGCCGCTATTTTGCCTGGGCCCAGGCGGTGGTCGCCGGGGCGCGTGGCAGCAACCCGGCAATCGACGCCGCGTTCGATGCCGAAGTCGAGCAGGCGATGGCGGCCGGCATCGCCCAGCGCGGGTTTGTGTGGCATGCGGGGCTGGAGACCGAAGGAGACGACTGATTGCCTGTGCTGCACGCGCGGCGCCTCGCGTGCGACAGGGTTCGCGGCAGGCGGCCGGGCGCCAAGCATGCAGCGGATTCACCTTTCGGGAATTGCAGACTGCCTGACAACAACCTGCCTCTGGCGCGGCGGTCGTGCTTGTGGTGTCGATCAAGACCGCTAAACCTGGCGATAAATTTTCGGCCGCTTGCGCACCATTTCAATCAGCGACTAGTCGCCCTCGGCCACGACGTGGCCCGTGGGCCAGGGAGGCCGCGGCTCCAGACCGATCAGCGGCATCACTGTTGCGTGCTTCAGCGTCTGTGCGATGATCCCGCAGGCGCTCTTGAACCAAGGATACCTACGTGAAAATCTACTACGCCCCCAACACCCGCGCTGTGCGCATCGTCTGGCTGTTCGAGGAGCTCGGCCTGCCCTACGAACTCGAGCGCTTCAAGCTGGGCGACCCCGGCATGCGCGCCCCGGAGTATCTGAAGGTCAACCCGATGGGCCGCGTGCCCACCCTTGAGGACGGTGACCTGACCATGTCAGAGTCCGGTGCCATCGTGCAGTATGTCCTCGCACGCTACGGCAACGGCCGCCTGGTGCCGGCACAGACTTCGCAGGATTTCGGCCCCTACCTGCAATGGCTGCACTATGCGGAAGGCATGCTCATGCCGCCGGTCAACACCATCGTGGTCGAGACCATGCTGTTGCCACCTGAGCGGCGCAACCAGGGCAATGCCGATCGCGCCCTGAAACTTCTTACGCGCATGCTTGTTCCGGTCAACGCCCACCTCGAGGGGCGCGAGTTCCTGGCCGGCGAATTCAGCGGTGCCGACATCATGACCGGTCATGCCTGCACGGTGGCTGCGAACCTGGGCGCGGATGTGTCGGACAAGCCGCACCTGGCGGCCTACATCGCACGCATCAACGCGCGGCCGGCGCTCAAGCGGTCCTGGGCGGCTTGAGGCTCGCCCTGAACCCGTTTGCCGTGAAGCCCGGTAGCGATTTCGACGACCACGCGAAACCGGTCACCGCCCGTGCTTGCTGAAGGCAGCATCCCCATATTGGCGGTTCAGCGCGCGGCAATCGCGGCCGGCAAATCGACCCTGCAGGCACGCGCGGCGGCCGGTCGTGATGGGCGAAATCGAAGCCGAACATGCGCATGCCCATGCCCATGCCAACCGGCTTAAGCGTCACGTTTTCGCAGGCGGCAAGCCGCTGCATGGACCGTTGCCACTGCCCGAACACCGCTTCGCGCTGACCGGCGTAGGGGCCGATGCCGATCGGCCCGCCCACATGGTTGAGCACTGGCGTGGTGTCGGAAAATTCGCTGGCCGGATCGGCCGCAGTCGCCGCGGTGCGCAGCGCCGCCCACGGCGCATTGCGTCGGACACGGGCGCGCATCGCCGTCTGGGTGACAATACGACACTGCGCGGGCTGCACCCAGCCACAGACCAGCGGCAACCCCATCCCGTGAAATCCCCCTACCGCCTGTTCCTCATCATTACCCTGCCGCTGTCGGCGGTGAACCTGCTCAACCAGGCCTCGCGTACGGTGATGGCGATCATCGGCCCCTTGATGGCGGCCGAATTTTCATGGTCGGCCAGCGAACTCGGTCTGCTGGCCGCCTGTATGTACGCGGCTTATGCGGCGGCGCAGTTGCCGGTCGGTGTCGCGCTCGACATGTTCGGACCGCGTCGCATCCAGGCTTGTTTCGCTCTCCTGGCCGCTGCCGGCTTTGCGATCTTCGCGCTATCACACCAATTGGCTGGGTTCGCCGTGGCGCGCATCATCCTCGGCATCGGCGTGTCGGCGGCGCTGATGGCGATCCTCAAGGCCAACAGCCAGTGGTTCGCCCCGGCCCAGGTGGCCCACATGACCGGGCTTGCGATGGTGGCGGGATCGCTTGGCAGTGTGCTCACCACAACCCCGGTCCAGGCCGTACTGCCCGGCATGGGCTGGCGCGGCGTGTTCTGGCTGATGTGTGGCGCGTCGGTCGCCACCGCGCTGTGGATCGCCCTCTCGGTGCGCGACAAGCCGCTGCCCGCCGCGCGCGGCAGCCTGAAGGCGGAGAGCGCGGTCGTCGCCGCGATCGTGCGCGCCCCGCAGTTCTGGCGCTACGCTCCTGCCGCCGCCATGCTCTCGATTCTCAACTTCACCTATCTCGGACTGTGGATCGGTCCCTGGCTGCGCGATGTCGCCGGCTATGACGCTCCGGCGCGGGCAAATACCCTTTTGCTCTACACGCTTGCCATGATGGCCGGCGGGCTGGTCATCGGATGGGCGGCCAGCCGTGCCCAGGCGCGCGGCTGGCCCTCGATACTGGTGCCGGCCCTATGCGCAGCCGGCCTCCTCATCGCGCAATTAGGCCTGATGCTGCAGCCCGGGAGCGCGGCGGCGGTGACCGCACTGTGGCTGCTGTTCGCCTTTTGCGGCACCGGTGGCCCTGCCGGTTACATCGCGGTAGGCCAGATGTACCCGATCGAGCAGACCGCGCGCGTGGCCACCGCCGTCAACACGCTGACCCTGGCAGGCTCCTTCCTGCTGCAATGGGCGATCGGCGCGATTCTCGATCTGTGGCCGCGTACTGTCACCGGAGGCTGGGATCCGCATGGCTATTCTGCAGCGCTGGCATTGTCGGTCGCCGTGCAACTGCTGGTGGTGGCGCGCGCGGCGGGCGTTGGAATGCCTTGGCGCCACCGCGCCCGAAACTGCTGACGCCCGCCGCGACCAGCCTCTGCAGTGAAAATCTGTTGCACCATCCCGGCCGAATCGGAGAAAGCCATATGTCGCCAACCAGCCCAGCCAAACACACCGGCTTCAACGCACGGCGCCGCACCTTGCGTCATTTGGTCGCCAGTGGCACCACCACCGCCGCACTTGGCGCGACCGATGCCCTGAGCGCGAAGCTGATCGAGGCGGCAGGCTTTCCCTGTGTCTACATCGGCAGCTATGCCACTGCCGCGAGCCGCCTGGGCCTGCCGGACACCGGCCTGTTGTCGCTGCACGACATGGTGGACCAGGCGAAGAGGATCGTCGATGCGGTCGCCATCCCGGTGATCGCGGACGCCGAAGGGGGCTTCAATGACGCCGCCAACCTGTGGCGCACGGTGCGCGAATTCGAGCGCGCCGGCGTGGCGGCGATTCACATCGAGGACCACGCCTACGGCAAGCATGCCGAGGTGCCGCAGCGCCTGCACCCGGTCGAGAGCGTGGTCAACCGCATCCGCGCGGCGGTCGACGCGCGCGAGGACCCGGATTTCATGATCGTCGCGCGCAGCGACGCCTATTGGGTGAATCAGGATCTGGAGGCGACCATCACTCGCCTGAACGCCTATGCGCAAGCTGGTGCCGACATGCTGTTTCCCACCATGCTGCCGCCGCCCTTGCTCAAACAGGTACGGGCACGCCTGACGCGGCCGGTGATGGTGGTCGACACAGCCGGTTACACGCTGGCCGACGAGACTGCGGCCGGAGCTTCGCTGGTGCTGTATTTCGGCTTTGCCCTCCTGACCCAGTATCAGGCGCTGCGCCAAGCGTTGGAAGAGTTCAGAAACAGCGCCGATGGCGGGGCGGTAGCGGGCTTGCGCGACAATGTCGCCGGCTTCGAGCGTTTCATCGGTTATTCGGAGTTCACCGAGCGCACGCGAAAGTACGGGGCGGGGTGAGGTTTCAGCCACGCATGCCGAGCGCGGTGTAGACCTCACGGCAGCGCCAGAAAACGCGCTGCGAGACCGGCGCTGCCGACGCTCCATGCAAAAAGTCTTTCCGTTCAACACACGGCCCAGGCGATTGTCATGACCGATGCAACTGCCGGGGCATGACCCGAGTTCCCGGAGGTACACCACCAAGGAACTCGGCATCGACATGAAGAATTTCCAGACGCGCAGCTGGTTCGGCCTGTTTGGCCCGAAGAACCTGCCGCGCGAGGTGAGCCAGCGCCTGGATGGCGCGCTCGAGAGAATCGCCCGCGAACCCGAACTCGCAGCCAAACTGCAGGAATGGCTTCGCGGCCGAGTCGTGGCGCAACGCCATGACAGGCAGCTTCGCGCGATGTGTGCCTTGGGCGAGCGGCGAATCAGGGTGCCAGGTCAAACAGGAGAACCTCGGCATCATGGCCGTTGGAGAAGGTCACCAGGGCTTCGTTCTCCAGCATCAGAGCGTCGCCCGTATTCAGGCGCTGACCGTTGACATCCAGGGCGCCGCGTATCAGATGCACATAAGCCTTGCGGGCCGGATCAAGCACGTGTTCGGCTCGTTCCGCACCGTCAAACAGGGCCGCATAGAGAGCCGCGTCGGCGTGGATCGAGACTGAACCCCGGTCCCCGCCAGGCGACGCGACCAGTCGCAGCGCACCGCGCTTTTCGATCGCGGGAACCGACTTCTGCTCATAGCCTGGTGCAATGCCGGTCACGCTGGGTTCGATCCAGATCTGCAGAAAATGCGTGGTCTTGTCCTTGGCATGGTTGAACTCGCTGTGCGTCACACCGGTTCCTGCGCTCATGCGCTGGATGTCGCCTGGCGGAATGCCCTTGACGTTGCCCATGCTGTCCTGGTGCGCCAGTTCTCCCGACAGCACATAGCTCAAGATTTCCATGTCGCGATGCCCATGCTTGCCAAAGCCGGTGCCCTGCTCGATGCGGTCTTCATTGATCACCCGCAGGTTTCCCCAGCCCATGTGTGCGGGATCGTGGTAGCCGGCGAACGAGAACGAATGAAAGCTCTTCAGCCAGCCGTGGTCGGCGTAGCCGCGCTCCTGTGATTTGCGAAGGGTTTGCATGGATCGATCTCCGTGTTTGACAAAAACCATTATGCGGGCAAAGGCCGCCTGGAAGGGGTCGCCCAATTGATGTCATCATTCGAATTTTTTGAATCATGGGTTGCCCAATGCCCTGCCCGAGAGATGTCTTGACTCCCGCTGCATTTGCCATGCTGCAGGTGATTGCCGATAGCGGAAGCTTTGCTGCGGCCGCACGCGCAAGCCACATGGTGCCCAGTGCGCTGACCTATCGGGTACGCCAGATGGAAGAGGCGCTCGATGTGCTGCTGTTCGACCGCAGTTCGCGCCAGGCCCGCCTGACCGCGGCTGGCGCCGAACTGCTGCGCGAAGGGAGCGTGTTGCTGGCCAACGTCGATGCCGTGGCCAACCGCATCAAACGCGTGGCCACCGGCTGGGAGCCGCAATTCACCATCGCCGTCGACAGCGTCATCAAGCCCGCCACGGTGATGGATCTGTGCGCGGCATTTTTTGCCTTGAACCCGCCCACCCGGGTCAAGCTGCTTACTGAAACGCTTTCGGGCACGCTGGACGCCCTGATTGCGGGCCGTGCCGATCTGGCACTTGGCGCGGTACTCGAGCCAGGCGCCAAGGCTGGGCTGCAGCACGCGCCGCTGGGCAAAGTGAGCTTTGTGTTCGTCGTGGCCCCGCATCATCCGCTGTCAAGCGCCGCCGAACCGGTGCCCGACGAGGTGATTCGCCAGTATCGCGCGGTGACGGTCGCCGATTCCGTGCAGCGTGGCGCGGGCATGTCGATCGGCTTGTTGGCGGGCCAGGACGTATTCACCGTGGCAAGCATGCCGGCCAAACTGGACGCGCAGACCCGTGCAATGGGTGTCGGCTTCCTGCCGACCTGCCTGGCGCAGCCGTATATCGATACCGGTCGGCTGGTGGTCAAACGGGTGCAACGACCTGAATACCAGGTGCAGGTCAGCTATGCCTGGGGCAAGGGTGCCGCTGACTCACAGGGGCGGGCGTTGCGATGGTGGCTCGGGCAGTTGCAAAAGCCGGTCACGCGCGCAGCGCTGCTTGGTGAACACTGAAAAACCAGTGCCGGGCGGAACCGGCATGGCCGGCAGTTTCGAGCCGCAACGCGAAGGCGATAACAGGTGGCCTGGCTGACGCCGGTCAGGCAGAAGCCTCTGCCCGCCTACTGCCCTACGCGCGCCGCAAGCTTCGCTGTCGTGGATAGCACGAAATTCTTCAGCCGCGTAGCCAACACCTTTGCGCTGTGCGGGAGCATCGGCGACACTATTTGCACGGCAGCCTCCAGCACAGGCGGCATGGCCTGCGCAAGTTGCAGCGCAACACGCGCGATGAATTGCGGGCGCATGCGAAGTTCCGTCGCCATGGCATCGAGGTGGCGGCGCGAAATCAAGCCGGGCCGCGTCGCGTTGCCCACGGCAAAGGCAAATTCCTGCGACAGTCCCGGATAGAGCCGCGTGCACATCAAGTCGTAAAACGGCGCCAGGGCTACGCCACCGCCGGGCACCTCAACCATGGCCAGGTTCTTTGCATGGCTGTCGTTGTTGCCCGCGCAGAGGTTGAAGCGGATCCACGACACGAAGGCGCGCAGTTCTACTGCCGGCTGGGTGCTGTAGGCACGGATGATTTCCGCACAAGCCGCGATGCCGGGCCCGCCTTCCTTCTCGTACTTTTTGTCCGACACGGTGCCAGCCAGTTGGCACAGGTCATATTGGATCAGGCGCCCAAGTGTGCCGTCCGGGCGTGCAAAGCGGTCGAACCGGCGCACCACGCAGGCCCGCGTATGTCGCTCATAGAACACCTCGGCGGTCGGCAGGCCGCATTGCGCGGCAGTCAGCATGATGATGGCTTCGTTGGCGGCCGAATGCCATACCTTGGACAAGCGCTTGATGTCGGGCTTGAGAATGTGGGTTGCCGGCGCGGTGCCGCGCGGCAGCCGCGGTACGCCATCATCGAAAATGGCGATGCTCGCCTTGTCTTGCGCGCCGGCAAGGGAAATGCGCGCGCCGCGGTCAACTGCGCCGCGCCCGCCATTGCAGCGGCTCTTCATTGTGGGCCCCGCTTCAAATTGAGCACCTTCGTGATATATGATATCGTTGCCTAACATCAAAGGAGTTGCCATGCGCCGCGCACTTGTTGGCATTTCAGAGAGTACGCTGAAAGAACTGGATGCCTTGTCCGAAATTCGACACGTTTCACGCTCCGAGTTGATTCGTCAAGCGGTTGCGCAGTACCTTGAAAAGCTCAGGCCATCGGAACAGGCCGACGACGCATTTGGCCTTTGGAAAGATCGCGAGGTCGACGGCCTGGACTATCAGGCAAGGCTGCGTGCGGAATGGTGAAAGCCCTCTTTG